>JGI10211J14876_10000752_pt1 | contig 13947 bp, 18 predicted proteins | sample Etolagsediment_FD_14876 | JGI IMG/M metagenome (IMG submission 14876)
ATACGTTTGACCAAAATATACAAACAAAAATATTTAAAACATATTTAACAAAAATTGATGATGAACCGATATATAATGTTAGTTCAAACACAAGTAATCAATTGTATTATTGGTATGTACCTGTATCACTTATTGAAAGTAATACAGGTGATACAACAATTGGATATGTGAAATTTAGTTTTTATAATGCAAAAACTGGTAGTGTTGCATTATTTTATAACAATGATAATTCATTATTAACTACACCAGAAAAATATTATTTTAAATCTGAATTAAATTTTATAAATAGAACATGGAAATTTGTTGACTCTAATTTAGTTGTCGGTGTTGAACAATCTTATAGTAGTTCTAATAACTATAATGATAGAGTTGATGATACATTTGATAAAACAGAATTATTAACTGAGGTATTTCCAACTGGTGATAGTTATAATTATAGAACAAATAAATATGAAAATATTGATGAAAACGATACTACAACTAGTAGGAGATAATTACGTAATAGTGTAACCAATTTTTGTTTTCCTAACTGATTTAGAAATTTCGAAATCTTTTTCATCTTGTATAAAACCCATTACTTTAATTGCGTATTTAGAAACAAAATATCTATCACCATCAATATTTTCAATTGGATTTGATTCCGCAAATCCTTCAAAATTTATTGGTATTGGATTTCCTTTCACAAATAAATAATCTTGACGTGATGCAAAATTTTTCAACACTTGTTCGTCATATTTATTTACATCAACTCTATATTTAGTAAATAAAGTTATTTCAAACACTAAATCAACATTTGTTGGTTCAGGCATTTTAAATAATAAATATATAACTTCACCATTATCTAAAATAGGAACATTTAAATATCTAAATTTACGTGGTTGTGGAATTCTATATTTAGTACCTAGTCTTGTCCCGGGTAGTTTATTAATTCGTCTAACTGTAACATATGGTGTGGGTACATTTTTATCGTTATCCATAAATTTCCAAGTCTTTGAAAATTCACCCCAACGGTCATTATCTAAATAAAATGTTGGAACAGGTTTATTATCAATAACTAATTTCATTCCATCTAAATTCACATAATCAAATAGAGCTTGATCTAAATCTTCAATTAATATAGTTTTAGGTAAATATTTAGTTTTAGTATCAGTTTCACGCATTAATTCTTCAATGCGTTCTACACCATAATTAAGATATTCATTTCCAACATTAGGTGGATTAGTATCATGTGTTATTTTAACTTTTTTCGGAAGTGACATGTTATTTTTTTTATATAAATACTGTTTGTTTTTAATTATTAATTGATTATATTTGTTAAAAGATTAATTGATATGCTAATAGAACGTAAAGAATATTTAGATACCGATGGTAGTGTTGGTTACATCGAAGCAATTTTTGATTCAACCAATATTTTGAGAGTAACATTTTTTCCAAAATCTGAAAGATTGTATATTGCTTTTAGTAGAGGCAATACATATTCTTATCCAAATTTCACTGAAAAGTTATACACTGAATTTGAAGAATGTGAATCACAAGGTAAGTTTTTTAATACAAAAATTAATAGAAATAAAAACCATCCTTCACGTAAAGAATTTACACTATATCCTACAGAACTGTTGGAATTAAAAGAAATAGTGAAGAACAAAATAGATGATGATGATTAAATTTAGTGTTAATGAGTATTATAATTTAGTAATACTATTAAAACAAGCATTATTATTTTATGCTGATAAAGAAAATTATGGTGAATCTAAAAGTTCACCAATATTAATTGATAGAGGTTCACAAGCGCAATTTGTTCTTAAAAGTATTACTGATTTAGAAGAAATGTATATGGATACAATAAAAGACCATAAAAATTTATCAGAATCAGAAATGTTAAAAGATTTTAGTGCTAATGATGAAAATGAATCATTGGCGAATTTAATTAAACAATTTAAAGAAGAAAAATAATGAAGATTAAAATTATCATGTGTTTATTGTTATTTTCAATAACACCGAGTATTTATTCTAAAATAAATATTATGGTTGAAAAAAAATGTTTAAATCCAGAATGTAATAAATTATTTTCAGTTATTAATAGTAGAAAAGATTCTGCAAAATTTTGTTGTAAGGAATGTGCTAATTTAAATTTAACAGGAAAACCAAATACAATTTGTACTGAATGCAATAAACCATTTCATTTAAAAGAATCATCAAAAAAAAGATATAAAAGAACTCATGGTTATTTTTGTTCAACTAAATGTGTTGCTGATTTTAGAAAAAAAGCATATCTTGGAGAGAATAACCCTAATTTTAGAAATACTACTCATGACGGTGGTTATTTATTAAGTAATTTACCTAAATTTGGTAGAATAAAATTACATCATAAAGTTGTTTTTGAATTACTTAAAATTGATAAAATACCTGAAAAATATTGTGTGCATCATAGAGATTGTAATATAAATAATAATGATGAAGAAAATTTAGTTTTATTAACATTAAGTAATCATAGATGGTTACATAAAAATTTTGGTAACGCTACATTATGGGCATATTCGCAAAATAAGATTTCATTATACGAATTATGTGATTGGTGTAAGAATCCAGAAAAAGCAATGAGATTATTACCATTAAATATTATTAAACAAAAAGAAAATATTCATGAAATTATTAGTTAAATATCATAATTCAAATTGTCATTTAGAGCAACATGGTAATTGGGTAGATTTAAAATCAGCAGAAAATATAAAAATTAAAAAATTTGAAAATAGATTAATTTCATTAGGTGTATCAATACGTTTACCTAAATATTATCAAGCAAATATTGTTCCCAGAAGTGGAACTTATAAAAAATATAAAATTATTCAGGCTAATCATTATGGTATTATTGACGGTCCTGATAAAATTTCAGATGGTTATTCTGGAAATAATGATATTTGGATGTTTAATGCAATTGCTTTAGATAATGTAGAAATTAATAATGGTGATAGAATTTGTCAATTTGAAATAAGACCTACAATGGTTGCACCTTGGTTTATTAAATTAAATTGGATTTTTAATAATAAAATTAAAATTATTGTGGCTCAAGATTTAAAATCTGATGATAGAGGTGGTTTTGGTAGTTCAGGAAAATAAAATAAATAAAAATAATATAATAAAAAAATGAGTGAATCATATCAAGTACAGTATGCGGACATTTTAGATAAATTAATAAATGAACCGAGAAAAAAAAGACCATCACGAATAGGTAATATTCGTAGTAATTTTGTTGAATTAATGCGAGTTGATTTAACAAAAGAATTCCCATTGATGGATTTAAAGAAAATTAAATTCAGTAATATTTTACATGAATTACTATGGTTTATTCATGGTGATACACATATTAAATATTTAATTGATAATGGGTGTAATATTTGGACAGATGATGCATATAGATATTATTGTGAACAACTAACAAGAAAAAGGGAAGATTATGTTGAATTATATGGTGATAACCCAAATCTTGCAGGAAAAACTCCTGATGATTTATTTAACCCAATAAGTAAAGAAAAATTCATCAAATTAGCAATAAATGGTAAAGGGGAAAATCATTATGGTGAGTTAGATAGGGTTTATGGTAAACAATGGCGTGAATTTAATGGTAAGACAGATCAATTACAAAAATGTATTAATACGTTAATGACGAATCCTGATGATAGGAGAATGATTGTTTCTGCACATAATCCAACTGATATTGAAGATGAAATTGTTGGATTACCAAGTTGTCATAATATGTTTCAATTTTATACAATTCCATTAACATTTGAGGAAAGATTGAAAATCAAAGAAGAAAAATACCCAATTGATACTGATGATTTAGATACCGAAGAAAAACTAGATAGATATAAGATTCCAAAATTTTATCTCTGTACATGGTTTAATATACGTTCTAATGACTTTTTCTTAGGACAACCATATAATATGGCATCTTATGCGTTATTAACTCATATCGTTGCTAATGTTGTTAATATGATACCTAAAGAAGTAGTTTGCACTGCTATTGATTGTCATTTATATGAAGCACATATTGATGCATCAGAAAAATATCTTAAAAGATTTGAAAAAATTATGAATGATAATCATATTTTTGGTAGAGGAATAAAAACTACACCAAGTGATGTGACTTATTGTAAATCAAAATTACATATTAAAAGAGATTTAAAATCAATTGATGATGTAACTGCTGATGATATTAAATTGATTGATTATAATCCGCAATCATTTATTAAAGCACCATTATTAACTTAATTTATCATGTGTGAGAAATTGACAAAATAAAGTCATCTAATGTTATATCTAATAATACTATTATTAATTATAATAGTTCTTTTATTATCATTAGGTCTATTTTTCTTTATAAAGAAAAATTTATATCTTTCTGATAAGGAAATTGAATTTATTATATTCGTTATAGATATATATGAACAATATAGTGATGATTTAGGTATACAGTCTAAAGAACAACATAAGAAACTTGTACTTGAATTAAATAAAATAAAGAAAAAATTAAAAAGATGATGGATAATAATAAAAAAAGACATGTTTTTAAAACAATCTCATGGAGAATTATTGCCACATTGACTACAATAATTATTTCAGTTATTATCACAAAAAGTATTCAAATTGGTTTAGGTATTGGGATTACTGAATTTATTGTGAAAATGTTTCTTTATTATTATCATGAGAGATTTTGGTTTAAGAAAATTAGATTAAAAACATAAAAATGGAAGAAGCTAAAATAATAAAAAAAGTGCTTAAAGAATTAAAAATTCAAATTAGTGATGTTAAATCAATTAATATTAAATGGGAAAAAGTTTTAAATGATAGAGCATTTCCGAATATAGAAATAGTTTTAAAATAAAAAGGAGGGTATTGATACCCTCCTTTTTATTTAATTCCCTTTTGTTTCATATAAAAATGGAATAACATCCTCTTTTACTGGAACACCAGTGATTCGTTTCCAATATGGTTTGAATCCACCAATTGTTTTCTTTGTTTCATCAGTAATATTATTAGCACTTTCAACTTCATAATATCTATTTTTTTCACCACTCATATTATATTCAACAATATCACCACGATCAATTTCAATTTTTTTTTCTTCTAATTCTTTAAGATAAACACCGAAACTAATAATACCAGTATCATCACGACTAATCCCACCTTGAGCAGCACCATAATATTCTTGTTGCCCATTATCAATATTAACCATTACGCTTATGCGCACTGGTTTCATAAACTTTTTATCTTTAGCTTTTGCTTGACCATATAGTGAATGAGATTTAGTATCAATTATGTTTATTTTATGAATAATAACTTCCTGTGCATTATCTGTTTGTAAGAAGTTTCGACCATACATAACATCTAAATCAAACGAATTATCAGTCATAAATAATCCAAATCTATCATCTTCCAAATTTATTACTTGTTTTTTCTTTCTCATTATGAAATTATTTTATACCCATCACTTTCAACATTATTTAAATCTTTAATAAAATTTCGATATTGTTTATTTACAGCATTTGGTGGAACATTAGACCTATCAATACCAGTTTCAATATCATTACGAATTCTTTCATTACATATTTCAGGGTCAACATTGAATATTTTCGCAAATGCATCAAAATCTAATTCAGTGTTTTGTTTAATATAATCTAACATTCGTTTTCTATGAGAAGAATTAACATTAGTAGCATCAAATATCACACTATTTCCATCATTTATTGCTTTAATTGTTCTTTGAAAAGCAATTGGAAATACATCTTTATTTCTTGATTGGTTTGAAACATCACCAGTTAATTCTCTACGAATATCATCAGGCGAAATAATTTCATACCCTAAATCTACAAGAGATTTAATCCATCTGGACTTTCCACTTCCAGAAATACCAATAGGAATTATAAATTTTGGTTTAAAATTTTCTATCATTTCAAATTATTTACATTTATTATCTTTTTCTTTCAACAGGCACACAGGCTTCACCATTTTCATTTAATAATTTACTTAAATCACTAGCATAAATAAATCCCTCTCCATTCACACCCCAAGTTTCACCCCATGAATTATGTAATCTTATTATTGGGTCTGATAACATTTCCCAATGCCAACCATTTCTTTTCCTTACTTGAATTCCATTAGCTAAAATAGCATGACCACCAGCTAATTCACCAGTTGGATAAATAAACCCATCATCATCAGTATCAAACATTCCACTATACCAATTCACACCTAAAACAATAGGACCGTGATTTGATAACGTATTCATCACATCCTCAATACCAAATGCCCAACGATATTCACCCATAAACCCAATGCTATTTATTGTTTTAGCACCAGCAATAACACTAGTTCCATCATATTCAGTACCAGCCCAAGAATCCCATTGTTGAGCAGCATAATAGACAGTTTTTGCTGTATTATTAGTTACTGGTATTTTATATGGTATAGCATTTAATTCATGACTCCAAGCAAACCCAACACAAGCACCTTCACTTCCTTGGTCTAATAGTTCTTTACATTTCCAAACCTTATTTTTTAATTTTGTTGATGTTAATACTGATGAAATTGGGTAGTTTCTACTTCTATCATCAAATCTTACTTCTCTATCTAATTTTCTTTTCATATCTATTAAATTGGTATTATTGGGAACATTGGTGGTTGATAACCACGTTCTTTATTTACATTTTCAGCAATTTTTGCTCGTTTTTCAGTTAAATTAACTTGACTAATATTATCTAATTGTTCTAATATTTTCTTTTCAGTATCTTCTTTTAATTTAGTACCTTCATCAAGTAAATGACGATAATCCATCGTTAATTGCTTTTCAGCAACACCAAGTTCACCAGTATAAAAACCTCTAATTCCACCGATTACCATTTTTACTTTAGCAATCAAAAAATCTCTTATTTGTTGACGTGCAACATCATTTAAATTAGACCATTGTAACACTTTTGTTGGTGCATCAGATGGTAGTTTAACAATATCACTATTTTCTTCTAAACATTTATCTCTATCACCTTCACCATTAATATCATAATACCAATACCAAACCTTTCTACCACTACAATGTTTACCCCATGATGAACCAATTTCATGACGATCATTTGGCATAGGGTACAAATGTAACATTTTTTCGCCAGTCGCCAAACCTGTTATACGATATGTTAATGTTGATTGTAAAACTCTCTGTTTCATTCTTCTGTCTTGTGCAGATAATAAAGTAGAAAATGTTGGTTGAACATATAATGCTGGTCTTCCTAAATATGACATTCCCATCATTCCAGCACTCCAAGCATTCAATGCGAATGGGTCAACCAAACCACCATCAATTGGTGGTGGTGTTTCCCATAATACTTCATTAACTTCACGTCCTTTTGGAATAATATAATGTTGAGTGAATTCAGTAGTAGTAATAAAATCTCGTTTTAATTCCCAACCATAGGCAGATGGTGAATTAGTACCCAAGCCAACTTGTTTTGAGTAAGCATAAGTGAATGATTCCATGTATTTGTTTGATTTAGTTGTAAAAGCTGAAAGAAAATCACTATTTTCTTTATCTAAACCTTCCAAACCAATCCATTGTTGTTGAATTAACCAATCATTTAGTATTGATGAATAATCTTCAACTACCATTTCTAAATATGAATCCATCATTTCATCCTTTAATTCGAAAGGTCTCAATGGAAAACCTAATTCATGTTTTATTTTTAGGTATAATTTATTTTTATCAACTGTTGTTATTAATGCCATAATTTTATATCTTTGTGTTCTTTCTTATAAATACATTAAGAGTTACATTATGCATACAATTGAATATGAAATAAAATTAAATGACCAAAAAAGACCATATGTTGAGTTATCTGAAAATTATGAGGATAAACCAGTAGATAAATTTTTTGCGATTGAATTAGCAACATATTTGATTAAAAATTCATTCAATAATAATTCACATGTTCTTGATGATGAATCAAGAAATGAATTAACAAAATCACTTGAATTTTTATTAGATATTGGTGATAAAATGGCTGAAATTGTTTTTGATGATATGAAAGCTCTTGGTGAGTTGGATTTATATTTATTTAAAAGTTATCATGTTAAGGTTAAATCACTTGAAGAACGTAATAATATTGATGAATTTGTTGCATATAATGATAAAATATTTGAAAAAAAAGTAGGGTTAAAAGTATTTGTTGAAGACGAATCAACAATATTTATTTTAGAAAGAAACAACGAGGGTGAATATTGGGAAGAAGTATGTAAACAAGAAATTAACCCACCACATTTACAAAACCTAAAAAATAATCCAGATTACTATACCCCAAAAGAATCTGATTTAAAAGTTGGTGATGATATTATTATAGGAACTTATGCTTCAGATTGTCATGGTAGTCCAACCATTAGATGGTTGGAAACAACAATAGAAGGTTTACCTTTTTCTCAATATTATAGTGGTTATGTTACATGTAGAAAATTAATTAAATAATGGGTTTTAAATTAACACAAGAACAAATAAGAATTTTTACGTTTGTTGATAAACGACACGAAAATATATTAATTAAAGCATTTGCTGGTACTGGTAAAACTTCAACTATTGTTGAAGCAGTTAAACTATTACCAAAAGATAAATCTATAATGTTTTTGGCATTTAATAAACATATTAAAGAAGAATTAACAACTAAATTACCTGATTATGTTAGATGTTATACCACTTATGGTTTGGGCGTGTCAGCAATTAAACGAAAATATGGTGATAGTATTCAATTTGACGAATTTAAAATTGATAAAATTATTCAGAAAAAAGCAAAATCTTGGAAATTAGATGAAGAATTTAAAGATGATGAAGAAATATCAATTTATTTAAATTCCATAAAAAAATTAGTTAATTTATGTAGATTAACATTAACATTAAAAGCAGATTTTATTCCATATATAGCTGATAGATATGAAATAAAAATTAAGAAGTCAAAAGATATTAAACGTGTTTTAAAAGTATTAGATACAGCAACAAACGATAGAAAGTTTTTTGATTATACTGATATGATCTATTTACCTGCAATAGATAATTCAATTTGGTTTTTCCCTCAAGATTATGTGTTTGTTGATGAAGTACAAGATTTAAATCGTTGTCAAATTAAAATAATCGAGAAAATATTAAAACGTGATAGAAAAACAAAAAAACTTAAAGGTAGATTAATTTCTGTTGGTGATTTTTTTCAGGGGATTTATGGTTTTAATGCTGCTGATGAAAAATCATTTGAATGGTTCGAGAAATTCCCAAATACTAAAGTATTACCATTATCTGTGTCTTTTAGATGTTCAAAAAATGTTATAAAAAAGGCACAAGAAATAGTACCAAATATTAAAGCAATGGATAATGCTCCAGATGGTGATGTTAGAGAGGGTGATGTACTTAATGAAGCAGAAAGTGGTGATTTTGTCGTGTGTAGAACAACTATGCCTTTAGTTAAACTATTTTTTGAATTTTTATCACAACATAAAAAAGCCGTTATTAAGGGTAGTGATATTGGTGTGCATTTAATTGAATTAATTGGTAAGATCAATAATCTTGATAAATTAAAAACATTCTGGGAATCAGAGTTATTTAAATTTAAAGAAGAATTAAAAGCAACAGGTATATTAAACCCAAGTGAACATAGTGGATATGCTGTTCTTGAAGATAAAGTAATGACTTTATTGTTTTTATCTAAAGTAGCTAACAGTATTGATGATTTAAAACTAAAAATTCGCACTATTTTTACTGATGAAATTGAAGGGATTTGTTTAAGTACAGTACATAAGGTAAAAGGACTTGAAGCTGATAGAGTTTTCATTATTAGACCTGATTTATTACCAATGCAGAGTGCTAGAAGTTGGCAACATATCCAAGAAAAAAATTTAGAGTATGTGGCATATACTCGTGCTAAATTAGAGTTAATATTCGATAAAAATTGGACTGATGAAGGTTAAATATTTTAATAATGAAGTGGATAATTAGTGTTAAAGACGATAAATCTAAAAGAATTTCAATTAATTATAACCCAATTGATGAAATTTTAATATTTATTGGACAATGTAAATTAAGTAATGCTGGTTGGACTGATTTTACTAGTCATTTTATCCCAACTGAGGATATTGGGTTGAAAAAAATTCAGGATATGTTAGTTAGTACACATAATAAACTTATTGAAAGATTTGATATATATACTAATCTAAATAATGGATTGAGTATTATTGGTGAAGTTGATTTTTCTATGAATGAGACATAAAAAAAGTGGTCAAATTTGACCACTTTTAATATATATGTTAATCTACTATTGATTACTGTAAGTCACCTATTCCGAATGTTTGAAGTCCATCGCAATAGATACGTCCATAGTAACGGTTTAATACCATTTTCTTAGCATAACGAGTCATGATACCACGTATTGGTGTGAAATCGAATGGGTTATACATTACAGGTGTTAACTGCATTGGCACGTAAGGTGCGTAAATATAACCAGTCTCTAAAATACTTGTTCCTTTATGACCAATAAGCACAGTGTTAGCTGGTGAATAAGGGTCACGATATACTTGATATCTACCACTAAGTGAACCGATTTTCTCAATACCCATGTTGTATTTATCTTGCTCTGGAGAAGCATTAGATACATGGAAGTATTCAAGGTCATCAAATACTGCACTAACCTCTGGAGAAACAACTACCCAAGATGCTCCACCACGAAGTGTTGCTTTATGGATTTGTGCTGAAATCTGGTTAATTTTAGTAATCAACGTTTGATTCCAATCTTTTTGTGTTCCGTAATATGTGTTTGCTTGTCTACGAAGACCATTATAATCCCAACGAGCAGTCCATGCAGCACCTCTACGTAAATCACGAAGGATTTCACGGTCAATCTCTGCTGCCATTTGTTCTGATAATAAAGCAGTTAATTCTGCTTCAGCATCAATGTTGTGGAATGCACTAACGTCTTGTGCTAATTCAGGAGTCCACATAGCTCTCATTTTACGAGTTTCTACTGATACAGTTACTTGGTCAAGTTGGAAAGTTACCTCTGCCATTCTTGAATCTTCTTCCATATCAGAATAAGTTCTATATTCGTAATTAAATGTTACACCACTTGTTGCAGCACTTAATGCTTGGTAACCATTTGTTCCTGCATATTGTACATCAACTACAAGTGTAATTTTACCTGTTGTATCAACAATTGCTTGTCCATATTTTTGTACTTTAATATTGAACGGAAGTGAAGTTCCAGCAGCAAGTGATTGGTCAGTAAATCCAGCAGGAGCACTTAATGCTTCATCAGCACTAATTTTTAAACTTGCAAGGAATGATTCAGTATCCATTGGAACACCAGCAGGTCCTACCAATTTACCTGTATCAGACACTAAGAATCCAGTAATATATACTTGTGCGAATTTATCGCCAATTTCATAAGCAGTAACAGCAGTTGTAGCACCAGTATGAGTTGTCATATCACCTTTTGAACGATCAAATAATGATTCACCTTCTTCAGCATATTCTGTTGCATAGAAAGAATCGTACAATGATTTAGTCTCAAATTGAGTTCTTGATGTTTCAGCTTTATCAGCAGAGTTTCCATAAGCACCATTTGGTGATGTGTGTTTATCTCCCGGAGTTGTAGTAGTAGTTGAACTTTCTACTCTAGTACTTGTTTTTGGGTTGATGTAATACAATTTACCAATTGGTAAGTTTAACGCTTGTACTGATACAATATCATTTGCTAAAAGTTTAGCAAATACCCTACGAATTACAGGGAATGCAACAGTTTCAAATTGTCCACTGTTTGATGAATCTGAAGACTCATTAATCATATGAGATAACTGGTTTTCGAATAACTGAGCACAGTTTTCTTTTACGTTACCTTCTAATCCTTCTAACAAACCAATTTTTTCCCAACGGTTTGTAGTAATTTCTCTTTGTTCACGAAGTTGTTTTAATCCAATATTACCAACATCCGCACTTTCCATTAAAAATCCCATTTTTTATTTATTTTAAATTTTGTTTTAAATTATTTTTTTACCTCTATTTTCTACGTATTCGATAAGTTTTTTCATTTTATTAATGTGTTCATCATTTTCGTAGGCTTTTGTTTCTACAACTTCATCAAGTTTTTGTTTTGATGATGGTTGAATTGAGGTTGATACTTTTGTTTCAACACTTTCAGTTATTGTTTTCTTACTATCTTTCATTTCTGAAAGGAATGTTTTGTAAGTTTCTTGTGATTCTGAAATTGTTTCAACTTTTTTAAATCCATTGATGATATTAATTTTATCATCTTGAGTTAATGCTAAACTCTCATTTACTAATAGGTTATTCACATGAGCCAAATTAGTATTGAAAATTGCCATCTCTTTCAATTGGTTACGATACTTTCCAAGTGCATTTTTGTAGCTTTCAACTAATGTTGAAACAGATGTTTTATATTTTTTAGATTCGTTTAATTTTTTTGTTAATTTTTTGTTTTCTTCAATTAAACTACCTAATTTTACATCAGATTCTTTAAAACGTCTTCGTTCTGTTTCAGCAGTACTTAAATAATCAGTTTTGGGAATCACACTTTGTATTCCTTTACCTGCTGAATGTGATACACCATGCGCTTCATCAACTTCATCAGGTGTAGCACCTAAAACTGCGTTAATATCATCATCAGTAATTTCATCTGTGCTTTCTTCTTCTTCTAAACTAGTCGTTACTCCACCATCAACAGGACTCACCACATCTGTATTAATTTCTTCAGATTCAGTTTGAGCACTACCCATGTTTTTTATCATTTCATCTAATTTATTTCTCATGCTAATTAATTCAGAAAACGGGTCACCATTTTGATTTTCAGGTGAACCAATACTTACGGGTTGAGCACCAGTATTAATTTCTTCGCCCAATTCTTCCATTTGTGTTATTTCTGATTCGATTTCATCAATTGAGATTACGTCATCATCATCAGCATTTTCCAATGCGCTACCTACACTATTAATATCAAGCTCTGATATATTAAATTCTTCTTTAATATTTGAAATTGGTTTTCCGCTTGTAGGACCTTTAAGTTTCTCTTTAAATGCGTCACCTTTAGCTGTTTCGCCTTTAGCTTGATTTGGAGTTTCACCTTCAACATCAGCCATAAATCCTTTTTCACGTTCTTCTTCGATAGGTTGTTTCACTTTTGATTTTTTTTCAAAAGGGTCACTTTTACCAACAGTATTAGTAACTTTAACATCTTCCTTTACTTCTTTTGGTTTTTCTTCGAAGGGTTCACCATTTCCAACAGTGTCTACGACCTTTACGGTCTCTTTAACTTCCTTTGTCATATCAGATTCTTTTTTTGATTTAGTATCATCCAAATTGGATTCTTTTGCTTCATCTATTTTTTTATAAGACTCTTTAGCTATATTATTTTTATTTAATTCTTCATTTAATAACTCATTAAACTTTTCAGGAAATTCAGTTGACAATTTTTTTAATGCATTTTTATCTGCTGCTTCCTTTATTGCATTATAGTCAGCTAATGCTTCTTTAATTATTGTAGTTTTAATTTCTTTTGCCATGTCGTTAAATATCGTATTGTAATAGTTTAATTTAATATAAATACATATTCTTTATAAAAAAGTATGATTTTATGTTAAAAACTTGTTTTTTTAATTTTTTTTATTATGTAATTTTTATAATAATAAAAATTTATCAGTCGCTGTAATTATTTTAGAATCATCTTCTTTAAGATAAATTCCATTCTTATTTTTATATGTTTCACCGAAATTTGTCACACCTTTTTCTGCTGGAAATAAGTATGCTCCGGGAGTACTAGGAGTTGCAACTAAATCAAACCCAATTAATTCGAAATCATTTTGAACTAAATTTTCACCATTGATTTCTTTAAGAGTACCAACACCACGTGATGATATACCTAA
>JGI10211J14876_10000753_pt1 | contig 13939 bp, 9 predicted proteins | sample Etolagsediment_FD_14876 | JGI IMG/M metagenome (IMG submission 14876)
AGGGCTTACCTGCTCATTTTTTTTCTCTGTCTCATCCTTCACAATCTTTTTCTTAATAAAAGAAAGATTCTCTATTGAGTTTGGCAACAAGCCTCTCCCAACTAATATCCCCAAAAAAAATATCCACCCCAGTACAAAGAGACCCCCGACAGATAATAAAAAGAGGGACCTGAAAGAGAATTGAAAGGTATGTCGTTTTCTTTCTTTCTCTGGAGTGGGTTTTCTGTTAGCCATTATTTGTTCACTACATCATTTCAGGGGCACTAAGGCCTAAAAGATTGAGACCGTTTTTGATTACAATCTTTACACCTAAGGATAAAAAAAGCCTTGCCTGATTTACGTGTTTATTTTTCCCAATGATCCTATGTCTGTTGTAATACCTGTGAAAGTTACCAGCAATTTCTGCTAAGTAATATGTCAGTCTGTGTGGAGTTACCTCCTTAGCAATTTCCTCAATGAGAGAAGGAAATTCAGCCATTTTCCTTATCAAGGCAATCTCTTCGTCTAAGGCCAACCTTTCATAAATCGGGCCAGGGTTTTCAGGAAGTGCAATCTTTTCAATAGCTGCCTTTCTGAATATGCTGCAAATCCTTGCATGAGCATATTGGACATAATATACTGGATTTTCACTATCCTTTCTTTTGACCAGGTCTATATCAAAATCAAGGGGGGAGGTATGGTCCTTGCTAAGAAAAACAAACCGTACTGCATCTACCCCAACATCATCTACAAGCTCTTTTAGGGTGACGTATCTGCCTGATCTCTTGGACATCTTCACCTCAGCTCCTGCTTCCCAAAGCTTGACCAGTTGAATAAGGAGAACATCCAGCCAGTCTTTCGGGATTCCTTCTGCCATAAGGGCTGCCTTAACCCTTGTTATATACCCGTGATGATCGGCGCCCCAGATATTTATTACCTTTTCAAAGCCCCTTTCCCATTTATCAAGATGGTATGAAATATCTGTGGCAAAATAAGTAAGGTTGCCATCTTTCTTTCGTATGACCCTGTCTTTATCATCACCAAAAGAGGATGTTTTGATCCAAAGTGCACCATCCTTTTCAAACAGCATGCCCTTTTCTTTAATTAATTTGATTGTATCTTCGATTTTGCCTGATGAGTAAAGATCACTTTCCTTGTACCAGTAATCGAAATTTACCCTAAAATTGGCAAGGTCTTGCTTTATCTCCGCTAACATTTTATCTTTACCCAGCTCGGACGATATCTCTATGGCATCATGAATAGCAAGGCTTTCTAATGTTGTTTTCTGGGCGATTTCAGTGGCCAATTCCTGGATGTAGTCTCCCTGATACCCATCCAAAGGAAATGGATAGGATGGATCAGACAATTGTCTCCACCTGCTATAAATAGACTCTCCCAAGTTCTTAATCTGTTGGCCTGTATCATTTATGTAAAACTCTCTGCTTACATCATACCCGCAAAAGTCAAAAATCCGGCAGAGGGTATCTCCTAAAGCTGCGCCCCGGCCATGGCCAAGATGGAGAGGGCCGGTAGGATTGGCACTCACAAACTCTACCATTATCTTCTTCTTTTTTCCAAGGTTGTTGCGGCCATAATTATCCTTGAGGGTAACAATTTGTGAGAGGAGATCATGCCATTGCTCTATTGTAACAAAGAAATTTATAAAACCAGCACCACCTATCTCGGCTTTCAAGATAAGGTGATCATGGTCTATTAAATGCTGGATTATTATTTCCGCGATATTTCGAGGAGAATTTTTCTGCTTTTTGGCAAGGATCATTGCCAGATTAGTAGCGAAATGCCCATGATCCGGGTTGTTAGGAACCTCGATAACAAACCCTGGTAAGGGCATCTTTTTTAGATAGCCCTCCCTAAAGCAGAGATCTAAGGTATTGTTAAGAATGTCAGTTAATTTTTTTTTCATACATATAACCTTCCAGGTAGTTAATTTGGATCTACTTGAAACTGTCTGCTCGCAACGCTCTCGCTTGCGAGGCGGGCGGGGTAACTTGAAATACGAGGAACTAAACGTAGTCAGTAGGTAATAAAGAAAACCAAGTTTCCAGTTTCAAATTTTAAGTTTCAATGTATATATTCCCGATTGTTTCTGCTTCCTAAAGAGCAAAGAACCTCGTAAGAGATTGTGTCAGCCCAGCGGGCAATATCGTCAGAGGTGATTACATTTCCTTTCTCTTTACCCAAAAAGCATACTCTATCGCCTTTTTTTACGCCTTTAATTGCGGTTACATCTGCAACACTCATGTTCATGCATATCCGGCCTATAATCCTTGCCTTTTGACCATGGATGAGTACCGTGCCCTTATTGCCAAGAGATCTGCTCAGGCCATCAGCATACCCTGCTGATATAATAGCTATCTTTCTTACGCCATCTGTATAAAAGATTCGACCATAGCTGATCGGAGTCCCATGTTCAACATTCCTTACCTGTATAACACTGGAGCAAAATTCCATAACATGCCGTAAGGACGGGGGGTTTACGAAATCTGTAGAGGGAAGCCCACCATACAGGATGATACCTGGCCTTACTATGTCAAAATGGGCCTTTTTATATCTCATAATTCCTGCACTATTTGCAAGGCTATTCATGGTGAGTTGAATCCCGAGTCTTCGGCTGACAGAAATGGCTTCTTTAAAATGTTTGATCTGGGTATTTGTAAACAGCGCATCCTGTTCATCTGCTGAAGAAAGATGGGAAAAGAGACCTTCAATTGTTATCCCTTTCATCTCTTTCAGCTGTTTTACGAAAAGACCGGTCTCACGAAAGCCAATACCAAGTCTGCCCATACCTGTATCAATTTTTAGATACGCCTTGACTGGTCTTCCGCTTTTCTTCCCCTCCTCTGATAGTATTCGAGCAGAATCGATATCATAGATAATAGGAATGAGGTTGCCATCGGCTACCTTTTTTGCCTCTTGAGGTGTGTTTATTCCAAGTAAAATTACAACTGGTAGTTTGACTCCTGCATTTCTCAGTTTTATAGCTTCAGAAAGATAGTCCACAGCAAGTGAGTCGATGTGCATTTTCTCTAATTCTCTGGCTACAGGGATGAGACCATGGCCATAGGCATCAGATTTGACAATTCCCATGATTTTGGTCTTTTTATCCACTAACTCCCTTATTTGTATAAGATTATCCCGTAAGGCAGAAAGATCAATGGTTACGTTGTTAGGCGATATATTCATGATAACCAATTAAACTAGCTGATAATAAATGTAATATCAAGAACTATGTAGCCGCATCCGATTAAATGGATAGAGACCCTCAGTAAGCGTTTGCTCTTGTCGTATGTCTTAAGAATTTCAAATGCAATATTTCAAAGCTCACCTTCACCCGGATACATCCCCGCAGGGGTCCCGATCTGAAGAGGGGAAATGTAACAGGGTGAAGGTTTGGCCTGCCCGCCATCGTCCCGATCTTCGGGATTCAGGCGAGGAGGGGGGTATAATATGGATTTTGTCATTTGACATTTTTATCAACTTTAGGCACTTATACTTATAGCTCACATATCATTTTCTCCCGTAGATTTATTGTAGTGAAAGAGGAATAACTATGCCTGTGTATCTGCAGGGGCAGATTGAAAGAATAACATACACCAACGATGAAAACGGGTATACGATTGCCAAGGTAAAGGTGCAGGGGCATCGGGGTCTCGTGACCGTGGTTGGAAACTTGATGGCACCTATCCCAGGGGAGATTATTAAAATGGATGGCGAATGGGTTAATCACCCCAAATACGGTGAACAGTTCAAGGTTGATCGCTACAAATCTTTGGTTCCTGCATCGGTTTACGGGATTCAAAAATATCTGGGCTCCGGTCTCATCAAGGGTATTGGCCCTGTAATGGCCAAGAGGATTGTTGAGCAATTTGGCAAAGAGACCCTCGATGTTATCGAAAAAGAAATTGAGAAACTGACTGAGGTAGATGGTATTGGCAAGAAGCGTATCGGAATGATACAACAGGCGTGGGAGGATCAGAAAGAGATCAGGGAGGTGATGATCTTTCTCCAAACACATGAGATCGGTTCAGGGTATGCCGCAAAAATATTCAAACAATACGGAAACCGATCAATAATGGTTGTAAAAGAAAACCCGTACCGTCTTGCAACAGATATTTTTGGTATTGGATTTTTGACTGCTGACCGCATTTCGGAAAAACTGGGATTTTCCAGGGATTCTGAATTACGGGCAGAAGCAGGCATACTCTATGTCCTCAACCAACTCGCAGATGAGGGTCATGTCTATTACCCGTATGAACCGCTCGTTCAAAAGTGCCAGGAAATCCTTGGTGTGGATCAAGCGGTCATTATCAAGGCAATGAGTGTCATTGCAGAGAGCAGAATGATTGTCATCGATGATCTAAAAAAGGATGTTGATGATTTCAGGGAAAACAATAAAGCGGTCTATCTTGCCAAGTTTTACCTTTCTGAAACAAGCATTGTTACCCGGATGAAAACCCTGATACGTACCCCTAAATCAATACGGAATATTGATTTCGATAAGGCCATCAAATGGGTGCAACAACACCTTCCTATCACCCTCGCAGAAAAACAGCGAGAGGCGATACAATCTGCTGTTGAAAATAAGGTGATGATTATCACTGGTGGCCCTGGTACTGGTAAAACAACAATCATTAATGCCATTCTTAAGATCTTTTCGAGGATCAACATAAAAATCATGCTTGCCGCCCCAACAGGAAGGGCTGCAAAAAGAATGAGCGAGGCTACCGGCCATGCGGCAAAGACTATTCATCGTTTGCTGGAGTATAGCATTCAGAAGGGTGGATTTCAGAAAAATGAACTCAGCCCTCTGAACTGTGATCTTATGATCATAGATGAGGCCTCAATGATTGATACGATCCTGATGCATCACCTTCTAAAGGCTATCCCTCCTGGGACTACCTTTATCCTGGTAGGGGATGTCAATCAACTTCCCTCTGTTGGGGCCGGAAATGTGCTCAAAGACATTATCGCATCCGGTGAAATGCAGATAGTCGAACTCAATGAGATTTTCCGTCAGGCCAGGGAAAGTCTGATCATCGTTAATGCTCACAGAATTAACAATGGTCTGCTTCCCTCATTTAAGTCGTTTGAGCAAAAACTGGATGATTTTTATTTCATTGAACAGGAAGATCCTGAAGCGGTACTGAGAATTTTATTAGAACTTGTCAAGGAGCGCATACCACGCCGTTTCGGATTTGACCCTGTTAATGACATTCAAGTGCTTTCTCCCATGCATAAGGGTATAGTGGGGGCTGGAAATCTGAATAGAGAATTACAAAATGTGCTGAACCCAATTGAAGACGGCGTTATACGAGGAGGACGAAATTTCAGGATTCATGACAAGGTAATGCAGATCAAAAATAATTATGATAAAGAGGTTTTTAACGGTGACATTGGAAGGATCACACGTATTGACCCTGAAAGCCAGGAGCTAACTATCTCTTTCGATGGACGAGATATTCCATATGATTACAGTGATTTAGACGAAATCGTTTTGGCCTATGCAGTATCAGTTCACAAATCTCAAGGCTCTGAATATCCAGTTGTTATCATGCCCATTCTTACCCAGCATTTTGTCCTTTTGCAACGAAATCTGGTGTATACAGCTGTGACCAGAGGCAGGAAATTGGTGGTGATGGTTGGCACTATGAAGGCACTTGCAATTGGGGTTAAGAATGATAAGACACAGAAACGATATACCTATTTGAAACACAGGCTGCGCTGATCATTTGTTGACGATTTCTTTCAGCTACAGAAAAGATTGACATATTACAGGCATGAATATTTTTCTTAACCGAGGTAATTCAAAACCTTTGAAAGACCACGGCCATGAGTGTGATTTGCACTTGACACACAATGATAATTTTCACTATGCTCCTTCCTGTAAAAAGCTGTCAAATATCCTATTATTTTAGCATTAGCATGGCTGAGAAGGTAATTATAAATGGGACCGGATATTTGATAAAATTAATGAGGAGAAAACATAGTGTTATCTGAGTTAAAAATCACAGAATTTCTTTCAAAGACAGCATCAAGTGACCCTGTCCCTGGCGGTGGAAGCGTATCTGCGCTTGGAGCTGCTATGGCAGCAGCTTTGTCCGAAATGGTGGCCAGCATCACCATTGGGAGAAAAGGATTTGAGATCCATGAAAAAGAAATGCTGGCCATTGTTCAACAGGCCAGAAGTTTAAGAAAAAAATTGGTTGAGGACATAGATCGGGACTCTGATGCCTACAGTCAAGTACTTGCAGCATTGAGGCTTGCAAATGACACGGAAGAACATAAAAATGAGCGTAGTCAAGCGATACAGGATGGATTGAAACAGGCTGCATTGATCCCGTTGGGTGTTGCCAAAGATGCGTCCGAGCTTCTGGATTTGTCAGGGAAGGTTGTAGCCAGGGGCAATAAAAATGCAGTCACAGATGCTGCTGTGGCGGCAATGATGACCAGAACAGCCATTCTTGGCGCCCTCTTAAATGTAAAAATCAATCTGAAGTCCATAAAAGATCCCTCTTTTGTAACAGATGTGGCAGATCAAGTACAGAAGATTGAATCCAGGGTTGAGCGCAAGGAAAAAAATATCCTTAATCAAATTGATTTATAGATCTGTGTGTAACTGTTAAAAACCTTGCCTTTCCTATTGAATCAATACATGAACTAATGTGCCTCAAGATACTCAGGTAGATAGGCTTCCTACCAGTGACGGTAAGGCAGACAGGTAGTCATTTAAACTGAAGTAACACAAGAGGTGACCATACGTGATCATTTTCCTGTGCGTGTTCGTACCTGTCTGCGGGCATTACATAGGTAGGCGCATATAGGTATGAAAAAAACGAACAGCTTTTACCATAAAACTTTAATAACCTGAATAATTACAGCAAATATTGTTAAATTCGTTAAATATTGTATCAGTACCAATAATAAATAGAGCACCTATCACACTATGCAATTATTCTTAGAGCAGATTTTAAATGGAATCGCAATGGGATCCATATATGCCCTTGTTACGTTGGGACTGGCCCTTGTATATGGGATCCTTAGAATTCTTCATGTGGCCCATGCTGCTGTATATACGGTGGGTGCGTATATAGGCCTTCTAATATTCAAGCTAACCGGAAGCCTTATTTTAACATTTCTCGGGGGAATGCTTGGATGCTCTGTGCTCGGGGTACTAATCGAACGATTTGTTTATTTTCCCCTGCTTAAATACCCGCCCTACGTTCCTTTAATAGGCAGTATTGCGGTCATGCTCTCCATAGAGGAATTGTGCCGTCTCATTGCAGGCCCATATATCCTGACGTTTCCTGCAACACTTCCCTTCCCTGAAATACATGCAGGCACTATTACTATTTCTTCCATCTTAATGGCAGTATATTGCATTACTGGAGGAGTATTGATCTTTCTCTGGTATATAAGCACGCACACTGAAATGGGGCTTGCCATGAGAGCCACCTCTCAGGACATACCAATTGCTGATGCCATGGGGATCAACAGTCATATTATTATCAGCAGTACTTTTATTATTGGATCATCCATTGCAGGCATTGCAGGGATCCTGGTTGGTATTTACTACAACCAGGTTTATCCAACAATGGGGGCCGTGCCTGCATACAAAACACTGGCGTTGATTGTAGTTGGCGGGATGGGATCGGTTCCTGGGGCGGTAATTGCTTCACTTCTTTTGGGTGTAGCTGAAACGCTTTTAATAGGATATGCTAATATTCCCTTGCCAAGGGATGCCTTAGCTTTTATCGCCATGATTGGTGTGCTAATGTGGCGTTCTGAAGGTTTGATGGGTTCGAGGTAAGAATTTTCTTATGAATGCATATGTAATCACTATTGCAACAATTATACTTATCAATGCAATAACGGTCTGCGGACTCAATGTTATTGTAGGATATGCCGGACAAATCTCACTTGGGCATGCGGCATTCGTAGGAATTGGCGCTTACAGCGCTGCACTACTGTCAACAAAGGCAGGCTTATCTTTTTGGGCTGCATTGCCCATAGTTATCGCTATATGTGGATTTATAGGTCTTTTGTTAGGGCTCCCAAGTTTGCGCGTCAAAGATGATTTCCTGGCCATTACAACTATTGGCATCAACTTTATTGTAGAGGCTATATTTCTTTACATACCATTTTTTGGAGGTGCACTGGGCATCGGCGGTATTCCAAGAATAATGCTATTCGGTATGAAAGTTAAAGGGCTTGTCTTCTTTGAACTTTGTCTTGTGTTTTTGTTGCTGGTTTTACTTATATGCTGGTGGTTCACGAGGAGCTGGGCGGGGCTTGCAAGTTTTGCTGTGCGTGAAGAAGAGTCTGCTGCATCAAGTATGGGTATTTCACCGATGCGTTTTAAATTACTTGCTTTTGTGATTGGTACGGCTATAGCAGGCCTTGGTGGAGCCCTTTATGCCCATTACATGAGGTTTATCAGTGCTACGGATTTTTCTTTTCCTGTCTCCATTTCTCTTTTAAGCATGCTTGTTCTCGGAGGAATGGGTAACCTATGGGCACCCCTCGTTGGGGCAGTGATACTCGGGAGTCTTCCTGAAATCTTTCGACCACTTGTTGATTATCGCATACTCTTCTATACAGTTCTTCTCCTTTTAATGATTCGTTTTCAGCCTGCCGGTCTGCTCGGCGAAGATAGCTTTGCGCGCCATGTTTTTTCCTCGATACTTCCAGGAGGTAAAAAATGAATCGTCCATTGTTGCAGGTAAAGGAACTTTCCAAACACTTTGGTGGGCTTAAGGCAATGGATAATGTCGATTTCGAACTATTTCCTGAAGAAATTCTTGGCATTTTAGGGCCTAATGGTGCAGGTAAAACGGTATGTTTTAATTTAATATGCGGTGTATATAAACCAACCAATGGGGAAGTAATCCTTGACAGTCAAAGAATAGATGGTCTCTTACCCTATGAAATAGCAAATCTCGGGGTAGGCCGCACATTTCAGATTGTTAAGCCTTTTTCTTCTCTCACAGTGCTAGAAAATGTTTTGGTAGCAAGAGGAATTACTCGATACAATAGTTTGTCAAAGATATGGTCCATATGGCAATCATCCACAGAAAAAAATGCCGCCCTTCGAATACTGGAGCATGTGGGATTGGCAGACATGGAAAACCGTAAGGCTGGGCTTCTTCCTCTGGGATATTTACGCAGACTCGAGATTGCACGGGCGCTTGTTGTGGGGAGCAAACTTATTCTGCTGGATGAATCATTCTCCGGACTTCGATCAGAAGAGATAGGCCAGCTTGAAAGCCTGATACGAAGGATCAGACAGGATGGGATTACTGTTCTGTTGATTGAACATAATGTGCGCGTAACAATGGGAATCTGCGACCGGATTGTCGTGCTCGACCACGGGCGAAAGATAGCAGAAGGCAAACCAGAGGCTATTCAGCAAAATGAAAGCGTAATAGAAGCGTATCTTGGCAGAAGGAGGGGTGCGGATGCTGCTTGAAGCTCATGATCTGAGTATCTCTTATGGGGATATACGGGCGGTAAATGGAGTGAGCTTCTCAATAGACAGGGGAGAACTTATATCTATTATCGGCGCGAATGGGGCAGGCAAGACATCTATCCTGCAAAGTATCATGGGCATCGTTCCCATTCAAAGCGGGAGTATTTTTTTTAAAGACAGGGACATCAGCTCCCTTGCTGCCTATCAACGCGCACGATCCGGTATACGCCTGGTTCCTGAGCGAGCACGTGTTTTTCCTCGATTGACCGTGTATGAAAATTTAATGACCGGTATATATGGGTTGCACAAAAAAATCGCATGGCAGGAAAACATCGCCTGGCTCTATGAACTGTTTCCCATATTACAACAAAGACGCGATCAGGCTGCCAGCACCCTCTCCGGAGGTGAGCAGCAACAGCTTGCTATTGCACGAGCGTTGATCTCCGGTCCGGAATTGCTTCTTGTTGACGAAGTGTCCATGGGATTGATGCCAAAACTTGTGGACAAGGTGTTTGACCTGTTACAAAAACTCAACCAGGAAAATGGCCTCACCATATTACTGGTTGAGCAAAATGCCATGGCATCATTGGAAATATCAAAAAGGGGTTATGTCCTTGAAACAGGGACCTGTTCGTATCAAGGCAACTCGAAGGATCTTATTGAAGACCCCCATGTCAAGGAGGTGTATTTAGGGCAATAATATGGCACGGATTCGAAAAACATTCTTTTATCGGGTTATTTTTTGTCCAGCATGGTTGCTGGCATATAGTACAAAATGATACAGCTACATTCTTGTAGACTGATCAAAAACCTATAACAATTTTAACGGAGGAGGGAACATGAAACTATTAAAATCACTCATTATCGTAGCAGTAATCACATTGTTTTCCTTTGGCACTGCCATGGCAGCCGATACGGTCAAGATCGGACTTCTGGCGCCTTTGACGGGTTTCGCCGCAGCAGACGGTTTAAGTGTCTTGAATTCAGTTAAACTTGCTGTAGAACGTGTCAACAAAGAAGGCGGTGTGCTTGGAAAAAAGGTTACACTGATTAGCTATGATGACCGGGCAGATGCAAAGGAGGCTGTAGGACTGTCTCGAAAGTTGATCCAGCAGGACAGGGTAGCAGGGGTTGTCGCCGGATCTTACAGTACCCCCACACGAGCGGTAGCGCCAATTTTCCAGGATGATGAAATTCCCATGATTTCAGCGTATGCAGTTCACCCGGATATTACCAAGGCCGGCAACTTCTGTTTTAGGAACGGGTTTTTGGGAACTGTTGAAGGCAAATCGGCTGCCTATGTATCTGTAAAAATGCTGAAAGCAAAGAAGATAGCTCTTCTAACCAGCGATAATGATTTTGGTCGAACACTGGCACAGGGATTCCGCGAATACATTAAAACAATGCCCAATGATGCAGAAATCGTTTACGCACAAACCTATCCTTTTAAAGAAAAGGATTTCAAACCGTATCTTTCGAAAATCAAAGAGATTGCGCCAGATATGATATTTGCGAGCGGTTACTATTTTCAGACCGGACCTATTGTCAACCAGGCAAGAGAAATGGGCCTGACAATGAATATCTTAGGGGAAGAGGGAGCTGATTCTCCTAAATTTCTGGAAATTGCCGGCAAAGCTGCTGAGGGTTTTGTGATTGTAACCAATTTAAACAGGGATGACCCGAGGCCCGAGGTGCAAGCTTTCTTGAAAGAATTTGAAAACAGGTATGGAATTCAACCGGACATGGTTGGTGCATCGGCGTATGATGCCTTTATGATCATTGTTGATGGAATAAGACGTTCAGGCACCCTAAAGGGCCCTGCCATACGTAAAGCCATTGCCAGCACTAAAGATTTTAATGGTCTGACCGGTGTACTTAAAGGTTTTACAGATATTGGTGAAGTGGTTAAGGAGGTCCAGGTTCAAATAGTACGAGACGGAAAATTTCGTAACTTCGGTGTTGTCTCAGATATAAAGCTAATCACGCCTTAACACTGAACATTTAAAAGAAGGATAATAAAAATGCCTTTCCTCAGGAAAGGCATTTTTGTATGTAATCTCGAGTATTGCATGAGGATCGGTCAACCCACCCTTCCATTTCTAAGCGAAGCACTCTTTCAGCTTTAAACAAAGAGATTCCGGAGGTTTAACGGTGTATGGTTCCTTATGAAGCGTATAAGGATAGGCTCGGTCACTATTACCAATGGGACGGGTAAGAAGTCGGGGACAGATTCGGGCATTAATTCGAAAGTTGTTATCTTCCTTTACAGAAAAGATTGCCATATTAAAGGCATGAATATTTTCCTGGCCGAAATATCGTAAAACCCTTGAAAGGCCCTGAAGAAAATTATCAATATCGGCTTTTGATAATTGAATGAATGAGAAGTAATCTGGAAAGATGGAGCAGACATCCGGCAGGAAACTCTGTGGAACAAAGCTCAGGGCCCAAAAGGTAGATCCTATCTCAGCAATGTAGCGCTCTTTGCACGCCTTTTCTGCTTTGATAAAATCCTGCCAAAAGCTTTTGCCATTTTCCTTAAGGTATCTTTTGCACCCCTCAATCTGTATCCTTTGATGATTCGTAGGAACATACCCGCAATTTACCTGAAGGTGTGGATGAACCAGACTTGATCCGGATGGAGGCATATAATTCCAGTTGATAGTAAAAAATTGTACCTGAGGATCAAAGTTAACCACCCTTTGGATAAATAACAGGGCAGCAGAAAAGGCATCCTTCATTACTTCCGGTGTTAAATCCTCTATTCCAATATAATGTTTGCTGGAAAGAATCGATACCCCTGCATAGGTATCAAAGGGAATAAGGTTTGGTATAAGGGTAGCGTCTCCATGCTTGATCCTTCCATCAGGAATAAGCTCTGTGGGAAATAAAGGGGTTGATTTTTCTAATGCATCAGGGCAAAAAGGGCAGAACATCTCTCTGGATCGTTGAATGATCCCAGCGATATCAGGGTTATCAGGAGGCCTGTATGGTGTATCAAAGACCCGTCCTGTTTCCCCTGTTAAGGGGTCATAGCGTATCTCAAAGGGAATTTCATCTAAAGAGAAGTCCTTGAGCGGGTTAAACAAACGAGTTTTCGACTGTATCCGTTTAAAAAATGTATCCATAGCGTATCCATTCAATGTGTACCAGCCTTCTTTAATCGGGACAAGATATACATGTCATGTCAAGCCTGCCCTGGCCGTGACAATAGCAAACTATTATTTGTTTAACAATAAGGAATTGGAAGCTATATAAATAAATCCTTACATGCTAGCCTTTTTGGGAGCTATGTGCTTGAACCAAACTGTTAAACTTATGGGGAACATTGTTCTGTTATAAATCTATCAAGTCAATTAAATCAGGTTCATGTCAGGGCGTAATCACGTTACCTTTTTGCCGCATCCAATAGGGGCATGATGTTTCGCCCCAGATAGGGCCGCCTTTGAGGACAGGACAGGCTTATGGTATCATGAGCGCATTAGAGATAGTAGCGAATCTCAGAACGTTTCCGTATTATAGAACTCACCGAATAGCTCTTCATCGGAAGGCCTGTCTTCCGGGATCGGCCGGCTAACCCAGGTAAAATTCATGTAATGCTTCAGCGAGATGTTCTCACTGGTAATGGTACCGCCCCAGGTGCCGCAGCCCAGGCTTGAGGTCATGGGCATGCCGTTGGTAAATGATCCGGCATTGGCTTTGGATTGGGGCTGTCGAACCATCGTACGACTGACAGGAGCAATAAGCGCCAATTGATGAATGTGCTCCTCATTAAAAGAATAGATACCGCAAGAGTGCCCCTTCCCCCCCACTTCGTATATTTTTTTGACCATCTCAAGGGCGGTCTCAAAACCGCTATACTTAAAAATGGACAGGACAGGACAGAGTTTCTCGCTGGAAAAGAGATGTTCCTTTCCGATTGTATCTTCTTTAACGACGATAAACGTTTTGTCTTCGGGTATTGTAAACTCGGCTATCTCTGCAATTTTGGCCGCTGGTCGAGCGACTGTCTCAATAGTTCGGTGCCCTTCAGAATCCCACATAGCTGCCTCTAATAGTTTCTTTTCCTCTTCCGTGGCCAGGTAGCCGCCTTCCTCCTGGAGCTGTGCAAGGAATTTATCATAGATTGAAGTCTCCACCAGAAGATTCCCGTCTGCTGAACATCCGGAACCGTTGTCGGAGGTCTTGCTCATGCGTGTGTTTCTTGCGGCTTCCTCAATATCGGCGGTTTCGTCGATCACCATGGTCGAATTGCCAGCGCCGACACCGTAGGCTGGTTTACCGGAACTGTATGCTGCTTTAACCATCGCCGCCCCACCGGTTGCAATCGTCAGATCGCAGATTGACATCAATTCCTGGGAGAGAGGAATGCTCGGTCTTTCGACACACTGAAATAGATCTTCGGGTGCGCCCTGTTTTTTGAGGGCTGCCCGCATAATACGGACCATTTCGTAGGATGTGTTTTTAGTCCTGGGG
>JGI10211J14876_10000754_pt1 | contig 13931 bp, 13 predicted proteins | sample Etolagsediment_FD_14876 | JGI IMG/M metagenome (IMG submission 14876)
TCCAACTGATTGGATAAGTAAAAAATTTATTTTTAACAGAACACGATATTATGAAAAAGAGATGGGATGGCCTCTTTATAGACGATTTATATCTTTTTCCAAGCTGATCAGCTCAAATTCTATTGCAGATATAAAGTTGACGACTAATAAAATTGAAGATGAACATCGTTTTGATGAAAAAAGGCGGATTAATATTGATCCAGGTTATATATCTTTAGAAAGGTTGGTTCTTGCTACCGGTAAAAATTATATCCATAGAATTTATTTAAAAAAAGGAATATATGCAGACCTTACACTTGTTTTTCATGCCAGCACCTTTAATCCTTTGGTATGGACATATCCTGATTACAAAGATGAAGAGACCATTGGTTGTTTTAATATGATAAGGAATAATTATTTACAACACTTAAGAGAACAGGAGCAATAGACAGATAATTATGCTTAAAAGTATGACTGCATATGGTAGCGCTGAGTCCTTAAAGGATAGCCTTGAATTTATTGTAGAAATTAGGTCGGGAAATTATCGGTACAGAGAAATTGTTCTCAGGTTTCCCCATAGCTTGCAACCATTTGAGGAAAAAGTCAGGTCTGTAGTGGCTTCTACGGTTAAGAGAGGTAGAATTGAAGTTTCCATTCAAATTAAAGATAATGGCAATAAAGGTTTAAAGCTTGAATTAAACATGCCATTGGTAAAGGCTTATATTCAGATTTTCAAAGAGCTAAATGAGGAACTTGAGTGTGAGCAACGTATCGATCCATCTTTTTTCTCTCATTTAAAGGATATTATTATTACAAAACAAGATAGTATTGAGTTGGAAAATGTGTGGCCAGATTTAGAGGATGTTATTAATACAGCCTTGCGCTCAATGGAATCCATGAGAATAAATGAAGGCATGACTTTGGAGAAAGATTTTTTAGAACGATTAAATAGGATCACGAGATATATCGATGAGATAAGAAGTAGGACCACAGTAATAGTTGAAAGCTACAGAGATAAATTAATGAAAAAGATTAATAATTTAATAAAACCTATTGAAATAAATGAGGATCGAATTATACAAGAAGTAGCTTTGATGGCAGACAGGTCTGACATTACAGAAGAGCTTATTAGGGTAGAAAGTCACTTAGAGCAGTTTAGGAATTTCATAAATCAGGATGATGCGATCGGGAGAAGACTGGATTTTTTATTGCAGGAGATAAATAGAGAAGTTAATACGATGGGGTCTAAGGCGTCGGATTCTTTAGTTTCCCAGCTCGCAGTAGAAATTAAGGCTGAATTAGAAAAAATGAGAGAACAGATTCAAAATGTGGAATAGGCACTTCAGATCGCTTAAATATAGGAGATAACACATATGGATCCAACTTTACTTAATATTGGGTTTGGAAATTTCATTATATCAAGAAGGGTGGTAGCCATTATATCACCATCCTCAGCACCGGTTAGACGGCTTCGTGAAGAGGCAAGAGATGATAAAAGGCTTATTGACGCAACTCAAGGCAGACGAACACGATCAGTAATTATAACAGATAGCAATCATGTGATACTGTCTGCTATTCAATCTGAGACAATAGCACAAAGATTTGCTCCAGACGGCACAATACGGGGTGGGGATTTGCTATAGGTGTCAATTCAAAAAATTAAGGGTTGACAATAAAAAGATATGAAAGAAAAAGGACAAATCTTTGTAATAACCGCTCCCTCAGGCGCTGGAAAAACCACGATAATAAAGAATATATTAGAAAAAGATGTGGGAGAAATTGGCTATTCCATTTCTCATACTACACGAAAGCCGAGAAAAGGGGAATCTCACGGGTTGCATTATTACTTTGTTGACAGAGAAAATTTTGAAAAAATGATCGATGCTCATGAATTTATTGAATGGGCTGTTGTCTATGATTACCTATATGGCACTTCTGTTTCAAGTGTAAACCGTGAATTATACTCAGGAAAAGATCTTTTGATGGATGTTGATATTCAAGGGTCTCAAGAGATAAAAAGGCAATTTCCTGATTCATTATCAATATTTATTCTCCCTCCATCACTCGACATTCTTAAAGAAAGAATACAGAAAAGATCACCGAATGACAAAATGAACACAGACCTGCGGCTAAAAAAGGCAGCGGAAGAAATTCAGAGATGTCGAGATTACGATTTCATTATTATTAATGATGATCTAAAAAAAGCTATAAAAGAAATAGAGGCAATTATTGTTGCGCAGAGGGCCAATAAAAATAGACGTTTTCCTATCATTAAAAAAATATTCCGCTTGTAAAAAATGTAACTATTAAGTTGATAATGTGCGCCGTTCACAGCTACCTTCTTTGTGCTATTGATATACGCCTACCCCGATATAATAGGGACGGACGGTCATGAACCTTATAGCTTTTAACCTCCTAAGAAACTAAATGTAGAATAAAGCATGGAGATGTCTTTTTTTGTTATGCCCTTATGTATGCACAGGAGTGGCCCAGATAATCGGGATTTGATAGGCGGAGCGTATAATAGTGATTGTCACGTTGCCCTTCGGCCTCGAGCGACTCGACATGAGCTCGTCGACATGTCTCAGGGCCGAGAGGCAATAATCCCGATTATCTGGGCCTAAGCACGTGACCCTGTTTCAAGGCCCGCCCTGGCGCGACGAAGCTTCTGTGATATTTAATCGCTGAATTGTTTCTATGCTTAGTCATACAAATTCGTTTTTTTCAAATCAGGTCTGGGCCAGGGGCATAAAGAAAAAAAGACATCTCCATGCTCAATGTATGGTTTCTTTCATGTATAACCCTGGAGCGAAGTGCCGGGGTCATTTGCTGAGCAGTTATTAGAAATATCTATAATCATTAAGGTTGAAAATTTGCCCCAGGTTATATCCGGTATAAATGCAGTTAAGGAAAACCTTAGGAAGAGTGAAGGGATAGTTGAACTTTTCATTGCCAAAGGGAAAAAAATTGAAAGGCTGCAAGAAATCCTTGATATCGCAACTCAGAAAAAAATACCGATCAGATTTAAAGATAGGCTTTATTTAGATAAAATATCTTCTATCTCCTCCCATCAGGGCGTAATAGCAATTTTAAACACATATAAGTACCTTTATTTTAATGATTTGATAGAACGCGCTGTTTCTGATAAAAATAAAGGGCTTCTCATTGCAGCTGATCACATTACTGATACAGGAAACCTTGGGTCTCTTATACGAACTGCTGAATTTTTTGGGGTTCAAGGCCTTATTTTGCCAAAGGATCGATCTGCTTCTATCACGGATGCTGTACATAAAAGATCAGCCGGTGGATCAGCGTATCTACCTGTAACGAGGGTAGTTAATTTAGCAAGAGCTCTCAAACAGGTAGCAAATGAAAAATTTTGGGTAATCGGGGCTGCAGGAGAAAGCGGCACAAATATCTATGAATTTGACTGGAATAGGGATCTTGTTTTAGTAATGGGAAACGAGAGGAAAGGATTAAGCAGTGTTGTCAAAGATCAATGCCATCATTTGGTGAGCATACCACAATCAGGCAATCTCGCTTCTCTTAATGTATCTGTTGCTACAGGAATTATACTTTCTGAAATAGTAAGACAAAGAGATAAGAGCTAAAGGAATCTCTCAGCAAAACAATCAAAGAAAAAATCTGAATAATCATGCCAGTAAATATCACAGATATTAAAGGAGTCTCTGTTGGTCATGCATCAGATTTTGAGGGATTAACAGGTGTAACAGTTATACTTGCTCCATCTGGTATGACTGGTGGAATTGATATTAGCGGATTTGCCACAAGCTCAAGACAGACTGATGCGCTGAGCGCATCTCATATCGTGCCAAAAGTTCATGCAATCTGTATTACCGGTGGGAGCGCATACGGGCTCGACGCTGCTTCTGGTGTTATGGATTACCTTGAAGAGAGGAACAGTGGATTTGATGTAGGAGTAGCCCGAATCCCTATTGTGCCAACTGCTGCAATTTTTGATCTAAAGGTAGGTTCAGCAAAAAGGAGACCGGACAAAAATATGGGCTATCGTGCATGTCAGCAGGCAACTGATGGAAAGATAGCTGAAGGTTCTATTGGAGCAGGCACTGGGGCAACAGTCGGCAAGTTTTATGGAACCGAGCAGGCAATGAAGGGTGGGGTAGGTATTGCAGGGAATACACTTAATAATGGTTTAATCGTTGGAGCTTTGGTAGCAGTAAATGCTTTCGGTGATATAAAAGATCCAATAAGTGGAAGGATTTTAGCTGGAGCAAGGAAGGCGAAAAAAAGCACGGAATTTGCCGATACATTAGGGCTTATGAGAAAAGGAGTTCAACGGCCTATTTCGGCGTTTCAGAATACAACAATTGGAGTGATTGTCACTAATGCAAAACTAACGAAGCAGAATGCTTCAGCTGTAGCGAAGATAGCCAGCAATGGCCTGACAAAGGCTATCAGTCCTGGGAACACTATATATGATGGTGATATTATTTTTTCACTTGCATCTGGCGAAATCGAAGTTGATTACTATACAGTAGGGCTTATGGCTGAAGAGGCGCTTATAAATGCAATAATCAGGGGAATTACCACTGCAAAAGAGACAAAAGGAATACCATCATTTCTTAGCCTAAAGGAGACCTCAACACTATCCTCGTAAGAAAAGCTATGGAAGAAATACATTAGGCCGAGCAGAAAATATCATCGTTGCGCAAAAGAAATCCATTTTTTAGGCCAGCTATTATTCTGTGGAAGTATGCGATCTTAATATTTTTACCCTAATTGCATTGAAATCACCCCGAGAAAATGGTCTGATAGCCTTTCTCTGGCTTGCACCTATAGGCATTACTCAGTCCTATGTATGTGTCAGATGGGCAATACGAAAAAAATATTAATCAATGAACTGGGAGCTATGAAATATACATGTGCAGATTATCGGTCCGAGATGAAACTTCTGGGCCTAAAAAGGAGATTAGAAGAAGAAAATCTGAGTGAAGAGGAGAGGGTTCGGATAGTTCAGGAGATCAAGGAGCTGGAAAAGAAGATGGAAATGAATTAGGGTAATTTACCTTCGCAATTCATAACCCCTCACCCTAAAATTAAAGTCATAATTTTGCAGTGTATCCCACGTGTTTTTTTCTCTTGGACATGATCTTGTATCATCAGGCCCTTTATAGGGATTACCTAAAAGATAAAACCAATTGAAGATAGCATCACCAGAACATTCTAAACTAATCCAGTAGCTTCCCGGAAGCAAAATGTCATTAGTAAACGAGAATGGTATCCATTGATACCCATTAAAAAAACTGATTTTTGAAATGTGAATCGTATTGCTTTTGGCTATTCGTTTAACTGGCGTGTTGCGCTCATCTTTCATTACTGTCAGCCATAAAAAACCCTTTTGCCCACCAAATTTATGTAAGGCGAGGCTTATATCATTGAGTTGTAATGGGTAAGGGATTTCTATTTTTTGGCTATATTTGCGATGAGATGTAACATATTCAGCGGTTTCTGAGACAAAACTCCTGCGTAAAGTCTTTGTACCCTTTTCATTATGATACCCTCTGGAAAAGATATCAATGAGGCGTGGAAAATTAAGGTTACCAAAGACCCTTTTTAAATATACAGAAAATTGTTTTATTTCTTCTAATGTATAATGCGGCATTGTTGCTTTTTCAGGTCTTTCACGCAGAGAAGTTTGTTTTAATGTAGCTGTCCTAAAGGCCGAAGAAAATAAGTTATTTCGAGGAGAAGGTCGTTCTCCAATTGTGGAGAATGTTTCTCTATCTCTTTCGAATTCAATAGCAATATTTTCTTCAACAGATGGTCGAATGTTTCCAATTGAAGTCCATAAAATAGCCCCATCTGTTGAAGCATCATAGGCATCAGAGCCCACCTCGATTGCAATATGTCGTGTAGAAACAAAATTAAGCGTTTGTTGGGGATCATACCCAACCCATCCAAAATTTGGATAATACACCTCAAGCCATGCATGCCTGCCCTGACCAAGCTTAATATTCCAAGAGGAAGTGCTTGTTTTTGCCTCCCATCCCTTTTTGGCTGTTATTCCTGTCACTATTCTGACAGGAATTCCACCGCTTCTCAGTATAGCAGCTGAAAGATGAGCATAATTCTGACAATTTCCTATTCCACTTTTAAGTGTATACAGGGCATCATGTTTGGAAGGATTTACCCTGTAACTCACATGATCTACCACAAAATTAAGCACCAGGCTCACAGCCTGAACCTGACTTTTTACTTCTTTGAGTAATTTTTCAGCTAATAATTGGATTTTCTTACTATTTGACTGAATTAAATCGCTTGGTTGCAGGTACATTTTATTTTTTTCTGGGAGTGATTGAACAGGGTAGGGGAACTCACCCTGAAATTTTTTGAGGTATCTATCAAGTGTAATCCTGTATTTAGCAATGGCTGATAGATACGAGGGGGGTTGAGACCAAGACATAACTATAATATTATTTCCCCATTGATCGGTTAATTCCTGCGTATTTGTTGGTCTTACAGATGGAATGAGCTGAGAATGGATAATTTTTTGCATTGAGGCTGGATTACTTTTATGAGGGAATCGAACACTTTTTATGCTGAGCTTAATAATTCCAGAAGGTATACTGATCTTATAAGCTACCGTAACATTAAGAGATGATGACATATTCTCAGCAATGATATATGTCTTTGCCCGCACCTGAAGAGCAATAAGCAACATGGATACTGCAAATCCTATAGTCATAATATATTTATACTGACTAAAGTGCCTCAGGTGAGCTAAAGTGCCTAAAGTTAGCGTTGCTAAATTCACAATTCCTCAATCCCTTAATCCCTAACCATTTTCACCCATTCTTTTACCTTGCAAGATTTTTCTTTTGATCGCTCTATAATATCCTCAACATCTAACGTAAGGAGCCTTCTATCCTCCATAACGATATTTCCGTCTATAATCGAATGTGTTACATCGTGGCCACCAGCCGCATAGACAAGATGCGAATAAGGATTATACATTGGAACGAGATGGGGCTTATTTGTGTCAATTACTATCAGATCAGCCCTCTTCCCCACCTCTAATGATCCTGTAATTTTTTCAAGCCCAAGCACCTTTGCGCCATCTATGGTTGCCATCTCCACAAGAGTTTGGGCATTCATTACAGTGGGATCAAGGTTATTCACCTTATGCAGTTTTGCAGCCATATCCATCTCGCCAAAAAGATCAAGGTTATTATTTGAGGCACATCCATCAGTGCCCAGACCCACTGTTATGCCTTTTTTTATCATATCGGGAACAGGTGCTACGCCCGAGGCAAGTTTCATGTTGCTTTCCGGATTATGAACTATGCGCACACTATTTTCTGCAAGTAATTCAATTTCAGATTTGTTGATGTGGACACAATGATCTAGAATGAGGTGAGAACCTAAAAGACCAAGATCTTTTAAGTGTTGAACAGGTCTTTTTCTAAACCTTTTTTCTATCTCATTTACTTCTTCTTTTGTTTCTGCCAGGTGAAGAATCAGGGGAACACCTTTTTTAAGGGCGAGATCATTTGCTTTACACAAAAGCTCCTCTCCACAGGTGAATAAAGAATGTGGTTCAACTGCTATATTTATAAGGGAATCTTGTTTCCATCTTTCAATCAATGCCTCTGTATAAATAAATCCCTTTTCTAATGTTCCGTAATTTGGTGAGGGAAAATCATAGATGACTTCTCCAACAACACTTCTCATCCCAGCTTCTTTTGCAGCCCTTGCTACCTCCTCCTCAAAGAGGTACATATCGCAAAATGTTGTAGTTCCAGAGAGTATCATCTCTGCACATGCCAAAAGGGTTCCGACCCTCACAAAATCAGCATCTATTTTCCCTTCCACAGGGAAAATATAGTTATGTAACCATTCCATAAGAGGAAGATCGTCTGCTAAGCCCCTGAAAAGGGACATGGCTGCATGGGTATGACCATTGATAAGACCAGGAAGTATGAGGCCTCCGTGGATATCAAGATTCTTTTTTGCCTTTATTGATTCTTTTTTGCCTTTACCTATATAAGATATTGTGTTTCCTGATATGGCTACCATACCATTATGAATAATGGAATTTTGACTATCCATAGCGAGAATAGTGCCATTATGGACCAGAATATCTGCCTTATTCATTTTTCTAAATCCTTGATAATTACTGGGAGCAATGTGGTTAAAAAGGAAGATGCCTTTTTGGCATTAATAATCACTTCTTCCATTGATGTAGCTTTCATGCAATCAGGAAGGTTACTATTGGTGATAGCTACAATTACCAATACCTTTAATCCACAATGAACAGCAGCTATAACCTCATTAACAGTTGACATTCCTACTGCATCACCACCTATTAATCTTAAAAATCTCGTCTCAGCAGGAGTTTCAAGGCTTGGTCCAGTAATACCCACATAGATGCCTTGATTTAAAATAATCTTTTCTACTCTTGCCTTTTCTTTGGATAAACTTATAAGATTTTTATCATAGGCAGAGGTCATATCAGGAAACCTCGGCCCTAATTCATCAATATTTTTTCCGATAAGGGGATTATCTCCGGTGAGGTTTATATGATCTGTAACGAGCATTACCTCTCCTGGTTTGAAAAGAGGATTTAATCCTCCTGCTGCGCTTACAACAAAAAGGTAGTTCACTCCTAAGTGTGCCATAACCCTGATCGGAAATGTAATCTCGTTAGCAGTATATCCCTCGTAGATATGAAATCTTCCCTGCATGGCAAGAATAGACTTCTCTGCTACAGTGCCAGAGACAAGGATGCCTGCATGGCTTTTAACAGTTGATTTTGGAAAATGAGGAATCTGTTCATAGGGAATTTTTTTATTAATTTCCATTATATCAGTTAGGTTTCCAAGACCAGTGCCTGTGATAATCCCTACGAGAGGGTGGCCTATTATCATCTCGCGTATAAAACTGGCTGCGTCAGCTACCTTTTTAACCATATCAATGCCTCCTATAATTCCTTAAAAAATTAGATTAGATTAATCATAAAGTCAACACAGTTTACCAATTTTATCCTTGACTGGTGTGTATTAGGTTTTTAATATGCGTGCATAATTTGCTAATAAAAAAGTGATCGAATGAAAAGAATTGCCTTAACACCTCGATCACTAAATTCACAAATTCCCTTGTTAGTGAGGATTGCTCATGTCTTCTATGATTGATGATCTTTTGAACCCAAAATTTCTTTCAGATAAAGCAAAAGAGGTCTTATTAATTCAGACTCACATCTCACTCGTTTTTCTTACAGATGAGTCTGTATATAAGATAAAAAAACCTGTCAATTTTGGATTCTTGGATTTTTCAACACTAAAAAAACGGCACTACTACTGTCATCAAGAGATTATGCTTAACCGAAGATTATCAAAGGACATATATATAGATGTATTACCAATACGCTATGACGGTAAAAATTACAGAATGGGGGGAGGACAGGGAAGGATTGTTGAATATGCAGTTAGAATGAAAAGGCTTCCCGATGAAATGCTCATGAAATCAATGTTTTTTCGAGGTGAATTAACGGGCGAGCATTTAACAAAAATTGCCAAAGTTCTTGCAGGATTTCATCGAACTGCTCGTAATTCCTTAAATATTGATAAATTTGGTGATCCAGAAAAATTCAAAATTAATACCGATGAAAATTTTGAACAGATCCGGAAATATATTGGAATGACAATTCAAAAAAGGGATTTTGACACCCTCAAACAATGGACAGAAAATTTTTATAGCTCGAACAAGCCCCTTTTCATCAGCCGAATAAATAGTCAAAAGATAAGAGATTGTCATGGAGATCTCCATATGGAGCATATTTGCCTTACAGAAAATCTTCCAATATTTGATTGCATTGAATTTAACAGCAGATTTAGATATACTGATACAATAGCTGACATTGCTTTCCTCCTTATGGATTTGGAATATTATGAAGGAAACAGGCTTTCTGAAAAACTTTGGGATTTATACAAGGAAATAGCAAATGAGCACGGTGTAAATTCCTTGCTTACATTTTATAAGATCTATCGGGCAATTGTGCGAGGAAAGGTAAACAGTTTCCAACTCGATGATGCAAATATAGCGAGGAGGAAAAAAGAAGAAGCTCAGGAAACAGCAAGTAAGTATTTTAAACTTGCCATGGCCTATATAAAGTAAGGGGATTATGAAGGAACATTTTGTAGATTTCATGAAAAAGGAACTGCAACCTGAAGCAGTGGTGATCGCATGTGGACTTCCTGCCTCCTACAAAACGGAAACCACAGAAGTTATAGCCAACATTAAAGGTTATAAGATAATAAGGACGGATCTGATAAGACTTGAAGTGCTAAAAAATGAGGACATATTTGACGAGAAGGTTGCATCCGATATGAAAAAAAGGGAGCTTGTCTACAATGAAATATTTTCTCTTGCAGATGAGCTTGTGGCTAATGGTAAAGGAATCATTCTTGATGCAACCTTTATTACCCAAGAGCTAAGAAGGAGGGCTGCCGAAGTTGCCGCACAACATAACAAAATTTTTGTTATTCAGCAGACACAATGCCCCCAGGAAATTTCCGTTAAAAGGATATCGAAGAGAACAAAGGAAAATTATGAGTCAAATGCCTTAACTATTCAGGCCTATATAAATAATAAAAAAAAGTTCCAGCCAGTTGACTTGGAGGATCTGAAAAGGCTATATCCTTCTCTACATATTTTACATCTTCTGGTCGATACGACATCGGATTTGATTGATGACTGGAGAGTAATTGGTAAGGTAATTCGCTAAGCAACCTAACGTCAAAACTGGTCAATGAATACTTGGTAGGCGGTTTCGCTCAGGTGCTTTTTTTAAGCATACTTTGCCCAGTATCAAGAATCTCATAACATCTTGTTGATAAAAAATGGAAAAAATACCTAAATCAGTTGGGATAATCTTTAAGCACGATTTTGAGCCTGCAAAAAGGGAGTGTCAACGCTTAACACATTGGTTTAAAGAAAGAGGGATAAAGGTATACACAGAAGAGATGACTTCGGGTCCTGCCTTAAACCGATATCTTGAGGAAGAAACAATTATACCAGATACAGCCGACTGGCTTGTTGTACTAGGTGGAGATGGAACATTACTGGGGGCCGCCAGAAAGGTTGGACGATATGGTTTGCCTATTTTGGGTATCAATCTTGGAGGATTAGGTTTTTTAACAGAGATTCCGTTAAAAAGGCTTTATGAGGACATAGAAAAGCTTATAACTGGAGAGATAGCTGTTGAAACAAGACTCATGTTGCAGGCTAGCATTTTAAGAAATAATGAAGAAAAATGTCGCTTTTCGGTCTTAAATGACGTGGTTATTAATAAAGGCGCATTAGCGAGAATTATTGATCTTAGGGTATCTATTGATGATCGTTTTTTAACAACCTTTCGAGCAGATGGGTTGATAATATCTACTCCTACGGGCTCAACAGGTTATAATCTTTCCGCTGGAGGCCCGATAATCTATCCGGATTTAGATGCATTGATATTGACTCCAATATGCCCATTTACATTGACACATAGGCCTATTATACTGCCCGATAAATCAGTGATAGAGATAGAAATGGGAGAAAATAGCGAGCAAGTCACACTCACATTTGATGGCCAGGTCGGCTTTGATCTTATAAATAATGACAGGGTTGTTGTCTCTCAATCAAAAAATAAACTTAAACTCATTAAATCGCCTGGTCAGGACTATTTTGATATTTTAAGAACAAAACTGAAATGGGGCGAATCATCTTACAATGAGACAAACCGGTAAATATCTTTTGTCTATAGATAGGAAGGAAATATGTCATTTGCAATGGATAATTGAATCCTACGATGGCATGGCATCTATGAGAACTGTTAATCCAGTAAATGGCGAGATTGAAATCTCTATAGTGCCAGGTTGTAAGGATGATATAGTTTCACTTATTAAATCTTTACAAGAAGAGGGAAGTATCCATGTTAATCAAGAAAAATTGTATTGATACGATAAAATTTTCTCGACCGCAGGAAGGTGCCATGTGGATCAATTATTCTATATAAAAACCTTTGGGTGTCAGATGAATGTGCATGATTCTGATACTATCAGCCAAATCCTTGTAAATAAGGGTTATAAAAAAACAGATAGCATCAATGATGCTCATATTATCTTGATAAACACCTGTACGGTCAGACAAAAGGCTGAACAAAAGGCATTAACCCTTATTGGTCGCCTGGCTTCTTTAAAAAGGAAGAAGCCAGATATTATTTCTGGTATCATCGGATGTGTTGCACAAGAAAAAGGAACAAATCTCCTGCAAGATTTCCCATATGTTGACTTGGTTTTGGGCCCAAGAAATATTTACCGCATCAATGATTTTCTTGCTCAAATCAAGGAAGGAAGAGGGAAGATCTCCTCTCTTGATTTAACCGGCGAACTGTCCACATTACCCGCATGTAACGGCTACGTAAAAGGAAGGGTTACAACTTTTTTAAAAATTATGGAGGGATGTGATAATTTTTGTTCTTATTGCATTGTTCCTTTTGTGAGGGGAAGGGAGACAAGCCTTCCAGCAGAAGACATTATTAATACGTCTAAATATTTAATCAGTCAAGGGATACAGGAAATCACCCTTATAGGGCAAAATGTAAACTCCTACAATACCAAAAACAAGGCCTTGCCAACGTTTCCTGGTTTACTAAAGGAGTTGGATAATATAGCGGGTTTAAAAAGACTTCGCTTCGTAACATCTCATCCGAAAGATCTATCCGATGAACTCATAGGTTCTTTTGGAGAATTAAAGAGCCTTTGTGCTCATATTCACCTGCCAGTTCAATCAGGCTCAGATACTATACTCAAGCTTATGAATAGAAGATACACAAGAGATAAATATATATCTTTAATAGAGCGCCTAAGAAACGTAAGACCTGATATAACAATTACAAGCGATTTGATTGTGGGATTCCCAGGTGAAACTGAAAAGGATTTTGAAGATAACCTGCAATTAGTAGATACAATAGCGTTTGATAATCTTTTCTCCTTTAAATATTCTGAAAGGCCCAAAACTAAGGCATTACAGTTTCCGGGAAAATTAGATGAAAAAGAAAAGCAAAGACGCCTATCTATATTACAGGAAAAGCAAAGAAAAATAACCTTATCAAAAAACACACTAATGGAGGGAACAATTCAAGAAACTTTAGTGGAAGGCCCTGGAAAAAGAGGGAACAGTCAGCTCACAGGAAGAACGTTAGGAAATAAGGTTGTCAATTTCTTTTCTAAAAAAGATTTTAAAGGGCAATTGGTGAGGGTTAAGATTATTAAAGGTTTTCAAAATTCATTACTTGGAGAGTTAGTTGACAAATATAATCAGAAGGTATATTAAAGTATGTAATTATGGAACAGGAATATCATAAAGAAAATCTTCTGGTTGTTGATGATGAGATAGCTGTAAGAAATGTTGTAGCAGAATTACTGTCAAGTTTAGGGTTTAATGTTGATTCAGAGAATAGTGGAAAAAGTGCATTACACAGAATAAAAAATGGAAAATATACCTTTTTAATTACTGATGTCAATATGCCAGAATTTAATGGAATTGAATTAATAAAGACGGTGAGGGAAGAAAAAATTGATATCAGCATAATTGCTATGACTGGTTATGATAAAGACTATGCGTATATGGATGTTATTAATGCTGGCGCAAATGATTTTATCACCAAGCCCTTCAAGCTTGATGAAATAGAGGCAAAGATAAGCAGGATATTGATAGAAAAAAGGATTAGAGATGAATTAGCCAAATTATCAATAACTGATAACCTCACCGGACTTTTTAATCAAAGACATTTTCATAATAAACTAAAAGATGAGGTGAACAGGGCAAACCGCCAGAACCATCCCTTATCTCTGATCCTTTTGGATCTTGATAAATTCAAAGAGTATAACGATACATATGGTCATCTTGCAGGTGATAAAATGCTTGCT
>JGI10211J14876_10000756_pt1 | contig 13917 bp, 13 predicted proteins | sample Etolagsediment_FD_14876 | JGI IMG/M metagenome (IMG submission 14876)
CTCGATACTCGTTAGTGTAAAGTGAGCTAAAGTGCCTAAAGTGAACTAAAGTTGGATTCTCGATGCTCATGATTGGTAATTCCCCTAAGGTGCCTTATAGGCACGTAAATATTCGCTCCAAGACTATTTACGAACGATGATTTTTGGCGTGTATCTGCTGATACGAAAACGTGCGGTTCTCCGCTAAATATCTGCCATCTCTATGGCGGTTTGTATTTTAACAAGTTTTCAAACAAAAGTCAACAAAAAAACGGCCAAAAAAGCACTTTTTTGGTCATCCTTTTTCTATTGAAATCCGAACTATATCACCTATAATCTCCCTAAAGTGTGCGGAGTTCCTTGTGTTGACCCCGGCTTGTGGGTGCGCAGGAGCTCACCCTGGGGGCAGGCGGGAATTGCGGTTTTGGGTATTATTAACCATTAGATTTGACGAAGGGTCGAAAAAAGAAAAATGAGCGAAGCGAACGATAAACAAGGCCAAGCAAAGAAAGGACCCAAATGCGACCCAAAGCAACTTGAACTGCTCTTGAAATGTTCTAAAAACAAGGACATGACCGAGTGGAACAAGTGGGTCGAAGAACATCCCAAAGAGGAAATCTGGTTACAACGTGCAGAGTTTAAGGAAGCCATTCTGCAAGGTGCTCACCTTCAGCGTGCTCATCTAGAAAATGCCGACTTTGGTGGCGCTCACTTGGAAGGGGCGGAGCTTTGGCGCGCTCATATGGAAGGTATCAGACTTTGGAATACTCATCTAGAAGGTGCTAAACTTCCAAACGCGCATCTGGAAGGTGCCAGCCTTGTGGGCGCTCATCTGGAAAATGCCGACCTTAGTTTTGCTAACCTGCATGGTATCGAGCTTATGGAGGCTAATTTGGAAGGTGCCAACCTCTATGAAGCTAATGTCAAAAACGCTAAACTGTGGAAAGCGAATTTGCGACGCGCTAAACTAATTAGTGCACATTTAGAAGACGCGGAGTTCATTGATAATGCCTGTTTGCAAAACACAAACTTTACGGCAGCTATTGTTAATGGTGGCACATTGATATGGGACTGTGAAGTTGATAGGCACACAGATTTTTGTGGTGTTGGTTTGGATAGCATGCGAATAGAGCCTAGCACAAAACAAATTTTGAAATATAATATCAGGTGTACGAGTTGGAAAAAGTGGTACAAATGGAAGGATTGGTATAGGTATAATCCTGAGATTAAAAGGCTGAAGGCAAGCCAAGTTTTACGATGGCCGGTTCGAGTGTTTTGGGCTATGAGTGATTATGGGCGATCGACCGGCAGAATTATACTTACTTTTTTTATACTCGCATTGCTTTTCGCAGCTTTATATTCAAATTTGACTTATTGGTATGATATTGAAGTTGTTAGTCATTTATCTATTGAACCACATACACCTTTATTGCACTATTTTGTTTTAATCATCTTACGACCTATTTATTTTTCTGTCGTTACAATGACAACTCTTGGATTTGGAGACATGTACGCCAACACACAAAGTATTTGGGGGCATGTTTTGCTTACTGTACAGGTGCTGTTGGGTTACATTCTTTTAGGTGCATTGGTGACACGTTTTGCTATATTGTTTACCGCAGGTGGGCCCGAGGGGACACTTTCTAAAAAGAAGAAGAAAAAGAATAAGTGAATCAAGACATCTCGGTGGCGGGTTTGGGTTTATTGAATGATTCCGCGTGTGCAAACAAGTTTCACACCCTACCCGGCTGACCAAAGTGATGCAAAGAACATTCAGCATTGTTTATTGTAAAGATAGCAACAAACTAGAAATCAACCGACACGGAAAAATTTTTCGTTTGTAAGACCTGATCCTACCTATAGTTAAGACAATTAACAAAAAATGTTGAAAAATTATGAAACAATTGCCTTGCTTGACAGTATATATAGTATAAAATAGGTGTTGAATAAAAATTCAAACGCTATATATAGAAAGGTTATTTGTATGGAACAACAAACTTTTGGCCAATATTTGAGGAGCCTTCGTTCAAAAAAGGGAACTGGCTTGCGAACTACCTCTAGGGAATTAAAGATTTCTCCATCATATCTAAGTAAGATTGAGCAGGATCATATAAGACCTCCAACTACCAAAATCCTTGCAAAGTTCAGCAAATACTATGGAGTTGATCTTGAATATCTTATAAGTCTAGCGATTAAAAGACGATACTCCATAATCCTGAAAATAGCAAAAAATGAATCAAATCAAGCAGAGCTTTTTGCTTTATACAGGGCCGTTCAAGAGATCGAGCCAAATCTTATGTTCCAGCTTCTTAAGGAAGTTTACGCCAGTCAGGATAAGACTGAGGATGAACTCAAAGCTGACCTACAACGATTGCGGTCGCAACTCCCCCGGCTGTCAAAGGGCAAAGAAGGCTTACTGGCTGACAAGTTTACGCCAAGATATCTTAGTAAAAAGATCTTAGAGAAGATGGCAGAAAAAACGCTTGCAAAACTCGGACTTACACCAGAATATTACAATCCACCAACACCCATTGAAAAACTAGCTGATGATCCCGGGAGAATCAACCTTGTCCTCACTGAACAGTGGGATGGTAAACATATGGAGGACGAACCCTCAGTTTTAGGCATGTCCCGCTGGTCCAGAAAGTATCCAGGCGAAAGGGACATTGTTGTAAGTGCTAAGCTCTTTGAGAGCCCGCAGTCATATAGGAGAGCTAGGCTTAATTTTACTCTTGCGCACGAATATTTTCATGTCATTGAGCACTTGCCTTTAATGCGCTCATATAGCACAGCTGATACTCTAATGAGAAAAGGTGTGTTATTGCCGCAATTGTCACCTTCAATGCGAAAAATCAAACCTTCCATAAGGAAAATGAAACTCAGGTGTTGGGTAAACGATACATCTGGTCCCCGCAGGCTCTCTACAGACGAAGATTGGCGCGAGTGGCAAGCAGGTTATTTTGCGGCATCCCTGTTGATGCCTCCTATAGCTATAAGAAAGGAATTTAGAGACCGGTTTGAAACGGACTATCTTGAAACACCATGTGACATGAACAAAAGACAATATGCTTTGGAAGTTGCGACGACACTCATAACTCCAAACTATGTTTGTGACCGACCACTTTGTAGTATCTTTGACGTAAGCGCACAAGCTATGGCAATTCGCCTACTGCAGTTGGGAATAGTTATTTAGCACTTATTCGAAAGGATTGATCGAAATGTACGGAAACAGAAGCCCCCCATATAAAAAATAGCTGACGACAAAAGCACAAGTTTTGCCGTCAGCATACTGTAACATGTACAGTTGTATCAATAGCATAATATCATATCTATTGGTCTCCTGTCAATAATTTTTTAGTAAAGTTTTTATTAAAGGACACAACAATGTCAAAAAGGAAAGAGACCGTTAAAAGAGTGATAGATGGCGATACTTTTATAACTGCTTTACGGAGCCACCCTGTACGGTTGGCGAACGTTGATGCACCTGAAAAAGGAACAAAATCCGGTGACGCAGCTACGAAAGCATTAAAAGCCATGATTCAAGGCCAAAAAGTTGAGGTACACACTGTAGCTCGCGATAAATACTACAGAGCTGTCGCAAATGTAAAGATTGATGGCAAATCAGTCAACAGGTCAATGAATCAGAAATTGAAGAAATAGATTAACAAAGGTAAACTAAATTGAATGTTTTGGAGTTAAATTATGGCAAATTGGTCAAATAGGTACTCCTATACGGAGACAAACGTTAAAAAATACGCACCTTTGACTGCAGGTGTGTATCGTCTAATATATAAAAAGGGCGAAGACTATTTTGTGTTTTACGTTGGCCAGAGCAACAACATTGAGAGACGCCTCCTAGAACACTTGAGTCCGAGTGAAGCGGATTCCTGCATCAAAAGACATCTAAGAGATTACGATTGCTTCTTCCGCTTTATAGAGATTAGCTCATTGGATGAGAGAAATCAAGTGGAGCGTGAGCAGATCGAAAAATATGACCCGCCCTGCAACAGTTAAGCTCATTTAGTTCTGACCAGTCGTCCGCCTTCGGAAGATTTTTACGAACGATCCGCCGGAGGCGGACCCTTTATCTTCTAAGAAATTGGCAACAGATTACTCCAAGAAAGTAGCCCCAAGTTGGACGGCATAACCAACGATTAGAAGCACGATTCCTGAGAACAGCAGTGCCGATCTTATTCTGTATTTCTCTTTTACCCAATAGCTTGCCGTCACCGGTAGAAGGGCTGCACGAGAGATTGCAAACACGCAAGTTTAAAAATCAAACGTACTCAAAAGTGACTCATTATTTGTAATGAATTGTCGCTTTAAGCTTGAGAGAAAACCGCCCGTAGAGGATGTATCACAACTAAGGCGCCCACAGGCGGAATCGCGATGTTAGGGGCGATGGCGCGTTCTTGATTGTTGATTTATTTTCAGCGGCCCTTGGAATTATTTTGGTACGAGGAGTAGTTTCATACGTCGCCCGGTCATTTTGGGCGGCTGCTCGACACTGGCTAAATCCTGTAACAATTCAGTAATCTGCTCGAGAATCGCATAACCGTGCTCTTTGTGGAGCATCTGACGCCCGCGGAAGAATACCGTGAATTGTACCTTGTGACCCTTCTGCAAAAATTCATTAGCGTGACTGACCTTGATTTTCAAATCGTGCGGGTCGGTTTCCGGCCGAAGCCTGATTTCCTTCAGCGTCCCAGCGTGGTATTGATGTCTTTTGTGCGCCTCACGAAGCTTGCGTTTTTGCTGATAGAGCCATTTGCCGTAATTCATTATACGGCAAACCGGTGGGTTGCTTGTGGGTGCAACTTCCACGAGGTCTAAACCCGCCTCGCGTGCTCTGGCGATTGCCTCATATCTTTCTATTATTCCTACTTGATTATTTGATTCATCGATTAGCCGGACTGTTTCCGCCCGGATTTTTTCATTTATCTTTAAACCTTGCTTAGCGATTGTACACCACCTTGCCTTTCTATATTGATTGTTGTACTTTGAATTTTATGCCATAGCTCTACGTTTTTCGTTCTGCCCTTTTCTGTTATATGTTATCAATTTCGAACGCTAAATCTATTTTTTTATCGGCAATTTTACCTTGTGCGATTGTTATAAATTTCTCGACTTCCACCGTTTCGTTTTCCTTTACGCCCTGGCTTCTTACGTTGACGGTATTGGACTGAGCCTCTTTCGGCCCAACGATGAGCATATAAGGGACCTTTTCGGCGTGGGCTTTTGCAATTTTGGCATTTATTTTTTCGTTCGAGAAGTCCACGTCGCAGCGCAAATGGGCGTCTTTTATTTTATCCTGAACCGCGTGGGCATAATCATTGCTTTTTTCACTTATTGGAAGGATTCTTGCCTGCTGCGGCGAAAGCCAGAGAGGGAAATTAGCGGCATAGTGCTCTATGAGTATGCCGATGAAACGCTCAAAGGAACCTAATATGGCTCTGTGAATCATAACGGGGATTTTCTCGGTGTTATCTTTGTCGGTATAGACCAGGCCGAAGCGCTGCGGCATTGAAAAATCGAGCTGAATTGTGCCGAGCTGCCAGGACCTTTTGAGGCAATCTTTTATATGAAAATCTATTTTTGGTCCGTAAAACGCACCATCGCCCTCGTTGATTTTGTATTCAATGTCCTTTTGCCTCAAGGCGTTTTTCAAGGCATCTGTCGAGATATCCCAAATTTCGTCTGAGCCAATGTGTTTCTCGGGTTTGGTGGACAGTTCAATGTGGAAATCCTCAAATCCAAAAGCTCGATACATCTCAAAAGTAAGCTCGATGACTCCAATAATTTCGGATTCTATCTGCTCGGGTGTGCAGAAAATATGAGCATCATCCTGAGTGAATTGCCTTACTCTGAAAAGCCCGTGCATAACACCGCTGGCTTCGTGCCGATGCACGAGTCCAAGCTCGGCAACGCGTATCGGAAACTCTCGATATGAGTGCTGGCGGGTTTTATAGACCAAGCAACCGCCGGGACAGTTCATCGGCTTTATCGCATAGTCGGTGTTATCAAAATTTGTAAAGTACATATTCTCCTTGTAATTGTCCCAATGGCCGCTCTTATGCCAGAGTTCTTCGTTGAGAATGATTGGCGTTTGTATTTCCTGATAGCCGTATTTATTGTGAACGCTTCGCCAAAAGTCCACTATTTCGTTCCAAATAATCATCCCTTTGGAGTGAATGAATGCGAACCCTGGTCCTGCTTCGTTAAAACTGAATAAATCTAACTGCCTGCCCAGGGCGCGATGGTCGCGTTTCTTTGCTTCCTGCAATCTCTGCAAGTGCTCGTCAAGCTCTTTTTTTGTTGGCCAGGCGGTGCCATAGACGCGCTGGAGCATTTTTTGGGTTGGGTCGCCGTGCCAATAAGCGCCGGCTACGGACATAAGCTTAAAGCTCCCACATTTTCCGGTGCCTGGCAGGTGTGGGCCGCGGCACAAATCCTCGAAGTCATCATCGTGTGAGTAGAAACTGATAATGTCGCTGTCTGCGTGCTTTATATTATCGGTTTTATATTTATCGCCGGCTAATTTTGCGAGGGCCTCGCTTCTGCTCATTTCCTTTCGAATAAACGGTTTATCGGCCTTGATGATTTCGCGCATTTTTTCCTCTATGCGCTCGAAATCAGTCGGGCGAATCGATTCGTCAAGGTCGATATCATAATAAAAACCATCTTCAACGGTGGGACCATAAACGAGCTTTGTGTCGGGCCAGATAGTGCATATCGCCTCGGCCATTATGTGAGCGCAGCTATGCCGCATTATTGTGAGGCCTTCGTCATCTTTGAGAGTGATGATTTGAACAGCTCCGTCGGCTGTGATAGGTGTGGATATATCTACCAATTGCCCATTTAGTTTTGCTGCTACGGCTGCCTTTGCGAGGCCTGGTCCTATTTGTCCTGCTAATTGTTTCGCAGTTGTGCCGTCAGTAATCTCTAATGTGCTGCCGTCGGGCAGTTTCACATGTACCATATATCTATCCGATACCTGTCTTTCGTATGTGCATAGGACCCCATTATACCAAGTATTACAGGGACCCCGAAACACCTTTTTGCGTTTAGGAACCCACAAAATGGAGTCGCTTATAAATATAACTGTTTAACCGTAATTGTCAAGTCAGTCTCTCCGAAAGCCAGCAGCCCAAAATGGCTGTCAGCAAATAAACAAATGGCAGGCCAAGCGGCACCTACTGTATAGCAAATTGTATGTTTTGCAAGTTTCGAATTAGCTGGGAGTTACGCAGCTTTAACCAGAGCGCAAAGCTCTATCAATATTAATCGCCACCCGATTGGGTTGCTATTCTGCGACGTGTTGCAAAAAAGGCTCCATTTATTTGTTGTTATGTGCTGCTTCTGCGTGTATAACAGGGTCCTATTTTATAGTGTTGAAACGGTTGCGGCGAGGATTAAAGTAATAGGTCGGACGAATGGACGTAAACCTGGTTCTGCTGAAAAAGGAAGGTTCACGGAAGATTTTCCCCTTGCCCAGTGATGTTACGGTAATCGGCAGACGTTCTAATTGCGATTTGTACATTCCCCTAACCTCGGTTTCCAGAAGGCACTGCGAACTAAATCATCACGAAGGAGTATTGAAAATTCGTGACCTCGGCTCGCGTAACGGCACTCACCTTAACGGTGAGCGCATAGACGAAGCGGTGATTAAAGCAGGTGATTTTGTGAAGGTGGGTCCCTTAACGTTCGTATTCCAGATTGATGGTCAGCCTAAGAACGTCAATACGGCCGGCTCGGCTATGAAGAAATCGTCACAAAAAGGCACGCCAATAGGCGACTCGGGAGTCGAAGACTCTGATATATTTGCAGAACTGGGTAAGCTGGATGAAATGGATGAGCAGGACGATTTCGATTTCCTGGAGGATTCTGGTTCTGGTTAATTTGCTGTGTCACTTTACGGATATGCCCGAGTGTTATTTTGCCAACCAGCGGCCACAAATATTTTTCCAGCCATAAGTTTGCTGCAGATATTACTCTGTTAAATCATCTACTGCTTCGAATAGGGATTAAGTGGTCAGTGAGTTCGGCGTAAAGAGAAAAAAGCCCCTGGGAACAGTAGCGGGTATAGGAAGCAAATCTTATCCAAAAGCAATTGTTTATTTTTGGTCCCATTGCGCCAGGGGAAACTGGATTCCCGTCTGCGCGGGAATGACAAACAAACTGGGTCCCCGCCTGCGCGGGGATTTCCGTTACGTCTCAGCTTTTTGTCTGGTCAAGTATCAGGTCTTTGACTTTGCGGCTGGGCAAATTAAGCGCACCATAAGCAGAAGCTGCAGTACTGCGCAAGTCTGGGTCAGTTTCTAATGAGCTGACCAGTGCATAAATGGCATCCACCATTTTGTTATCAAGCAGATTGGCATTGATTTTCGCCGAGACGGCCAGGGACTTAAAGGCCTCTATTCGCGCAGCCATAGCGTTAGTTTTGGCGAGTGCCATTGCTGCTATTGAGCGTTGGGCATCGGAGCCAGCCAGATAAGCCAAAACTTGGCCGGCAAGAATTTGAATGTCAGGCCGGTCATCCTTTGTTGCGCTTATAAGAGCGCTTTGGGCGGCAGATAAATCGACAACACGGTTTCTTGTTTGAGCTAATTTGAGCATAGCCCCGGCTGCGCGGACGGCATAACTGTCGGCTAACTGTTTATTCCACACGTTCGGATTTTCAGCAACCTGCTTTGAATTTTGTCCAAGAGCTTCTGCTAAATTCTGTACGACCAGCTTACTTTCGGGGAAGTTTTGTTTGGGTCCGGCTTCAGCAATTGCTATCGCCGCACTGTACCTTACAGCCTTATCGTTGAAAGAGAGGGCCTGAACGAGCGGCTGAGTGGGGCCAAGCCGATAAAGCAATGATTTTTCACCTGCGGTGATGGCCAATGCCTCAACAGCACCAAGTGCGACATAGGCATTTCTGTCCCTGGTGGCTCGCGCAAGGGCCTGATGGAGGTATTTGGGTCCGGCGGTGGTGGCATAGACAAAGGCCTTTGCGTGGCTTTGGCCGAAATAATTTGGCATTGCAACATTTGCGGACTCGGCCTTGAAGTAGGCGGCGAGCCAAAGGCCGATGGCATCGCCGAATTCTGAGTCTGCTTTGAGGGCCCATTCGCACGCACGCATCGACATAAGTTCGTTGAAATAACTCTTGTCAACCTTCTCACGAACGAGTCGGTGAACTGTAGAATCCCAGAACCATATATTGGCAAAAGCAGCGTCTTCAGCCGGAGCCAGAGATTGGGCGTGATAATAATAGTTTTCAGCAAGCTTGTAGAACAACTGTGCGGCGGGAATCTTCAATGCGGCAGGGTCAATTTTCCTGATGCTCTGCTTGCCGATGTCACGAACTTCAAGAGAAGCGTCATTTTCGATAATATACTTTAGATATGGCGTCGATTGAGGATAGCTAATCTCGCCGAGCGCTTTTATTATCTCGGTCTTAACTGAGACGTTATCAGTCTGCAAGGCGGCGACAAGGGGCCTGATTGCATCTCTTCCGATGAGTGGAAGCGCCCGAATAATATCCGGCCATTCTTCTTTGCGGTCATGGTCGGCAATCGCATCGAGCATATATGGTATTGCATATTCGCCGGCGTTCTGGAGACGTTTGACGGCGGTACGCCAGCCGCGAGCGGTGGTGCTTAGCCTTTTTACCTCCGCTACTATTATCTTCGGGTCAGCTCGGCGCATGAATCTGCCCTGCTCGATAATATCAAGAATTTTTTTGCTGAGCTCGACCAGTTCGGCATCAGGGTGGGTGTCAATAACTCTTAATAAAAGCGAGTAACCCTGCGGATTTGCTTCACTTAGAGCAAGCAATTCTACGGGGTCGGGATTGCTGTCGAGAACAGCCTGTGCGTACCCCTTGGCTAAATCATGGCCAATGCCTGTGAAGTGCAAAAAATCGTTCCAGTTTTCCTCAGGGGTTTGTGCAAAACCTGCGCTAACTACAAAAAATATTACCGTTAAGACTGGTAGGATAGTTTTTCTACTAAACATCGAAATATCTCCAAAAAACCCTCTGCCTTACTACAAATCCAGGTTCGGACGCCAAAATACGCAAAAAAATCTGCTTTCTTGGGTTTTAGCTACGGTGCACTTTTATCCTGGTGGTTTTCTTTAAAGGTAGCAATCAAAAGTCATTACAAATAGTCGTCCATTAAAACCGTATGATACAGAAAAATAGTCCTTCTGTCAATAAAAAACCGCCGGGAGTAGCCGGAGCAAATGAAGCGTTTTACTGCTTTTATTCGCATTCCGCCTGTTAATCTGTGCAAAATCCCCAATGGAAAATGTTGTCGCCTCTGGAAGTCGATTTGTTAATTTTTTGCAAAATTCAAAGGTTTGGTATTGACCGATGGCCGCAAATAGCGTAGATTCCGAGCTTTACATTTTTTGATTGTTTCTGATATGTTTTTTGAAGGAATCCGCTAAATGCCGAAACAGAAAACCCATAAGGGTTTGACCAAGAGAGTCAAAATCACCGCTGCCGGCAAGCTAAAGCGCAAGCGCTCCTGCAGCGGCCATCTTATGAGCGGTAAAAACGCCAAACGCCGAAGGCGAATACGAGGTTCAGAAATTATTACCGGTGCGGTTGCTAAAACAGCCAAAAGCCGACTGTGTAAATAGCCGGGATTGATGATTAGCGATTGATAATTGGAATAGATTAAGGATAATCAGTAGAAAATAAGGGTTCCCATTTTGCAGCTTATTGCATAATGAGCTGCCTAATCGATAATCTATTTAGCGGGCTTGCTTCTCGGCTTCAAATCAGCTGCCGCCAGCAAGCTGGAAAAACGAAGGTTCTTAAAGGAAAGCTGATATGCCAAGAGTTAGAAAAGGAGCAGCAAGACACCATGCAAAGAAACGAATCCTCAAATCAGTAAAGGGACATCGCGGACCCGCAGGTCATGTTTATCGTCTGGCTAAAGAGGCCTGCATGCGGGCAGCCGTCAACGCTCGAATCGACCGCAAACGACGTAAAAGAGATTTCCGAGGTTTGTGGATTATACGCCTCAGCGCAGCGTGTCGGCAGCGGGATATAAGATACAGCCAGTTTATCAATGGCTGCAAAAAAGCCAACATCCAACTGAACCGTAAAATGCTAAGTGAAATCGCCATAGATGACCCAAAGGGATTCGATGCTGTCGTTGAAGCGGCCAAAGCTGCTGCTGGCTAACCAAAATCCAAAAATGCTCTGACGAACAAAGAAGGAAGCTTCAATGCTTGAGCAATTCGAAAAAATCGGCAAAGAAGCCCTTGCCGGCCTGAAAAAGGTTACTGATTTAGCAGTTCTGGAAGAGTTCCGCATAAAATACCTGGGTCGAAAGGGACAAGTCACTCAAATGCTCAGCCAAATAGGCCAGTTTCCCGCTGACCAAAGGCCCCAGGCGGGTCAACTTGCGAACAAGATAAAAAAAGAGGTCAGCGACGCGTTTGAGCGGCTGAAAAATAATTTATCGCAGTCCCGGCAGGAATCGCGGGAGTTTATAGATGTTACTCTGCCGGGGATACCAGCCAACATTGGCAAACCGCACGTTATTACACAAACCATAAATGAGCTGCTGGAAATATTCGGCAGAATGGGTTTTGCTGTCGCGTATGGCCCTGAAGTTGAAGACGAATGGCATAATTTTGTAGCGCTGAATATCCCTCCTGAGCACCCTGCAAGAGACCCGTTGGATAATTTTTATATTGACGATAATACCCTTTTGCGTAGCCAGACATCGACGATTCAAATTCGTGTTATGGAAAATACGAAGCCGCCTATTCGTGTTGTGGCACCGGGCCGCGTCTATCGGCCTGATACTGTCGATGCGACACATATGTATATGTTTCATCAGCTTGAGGCGCTGGTTGTTGATGAGGGCATTAGTATGGTTGATATGAAAACTACGATTAACCAGTTCATTCGCGCGTTTCTGGGCCCTGATACAAAATGGCGGTTTCGGCCGAGCTTCTTCCCATTCACCGAGCCCAGCGGAGAAGTGGATTTGCTCCTGGCTGATAAAACCGGCAAGGAAAGCTGGGTAGAGATGGGCGGCTGCGGTATGGTTGACCCGAATGTTTTCGACGCTGTTGGAATAGACAGCGAAAAATATACCGGCTGGGCTTTCGGTTTCGGTATAGAGCGGCTTGCTATGAGAAAATACGGCATAGCGGATATTCGCCTGCTTTTCGAAAATGATTTGCGTTTTCTCAGACAGTTTTGAGGGCAGTAACAGACCCGTATCACTGAAACTTTATTTTGGAAAAGGCCGATGGTGACTCTCAAAGGTGTTGTGCTTGCTGGTGGTACGGGGTCGCGCCTGATGCCCGTAACCAAGGTTACAAACAAGCATTTGCTTCCTATCGGGCGGATGCCTATGATTTATTACCCGATTGGCAAACTGACCTCGGCCGGCATCGAACAGATATTGATTGTGACGGGCGTTGAATATATGGGCGACGTGGTCAGTCTGCTGGGCTCCGGCAGAGAGTTTGGCTGTGAGTTTACGTACAAGGTTCAGGATGAGGCGGGCGGAATTGCACAGGCCCTGGGGCTGGCCGGGAATTTCGCGCGAGGACAGCCCATAGCCGTTATTCTCGGTGACAATATTTTTCAAGCAAGTCTTAAAGATTATGCCGACAAATTCACCTCTCAACAGACAGGTGCAAGAGTATTGCTCAAACAGGTGCCGGACCCTCAGCGTTTTGGTGTCGCCGAGGTATCCGAAGGAAAGGTTATAAGTATCGAAGAAAAACCGAAAAAACCGAAGTCTGATTTTATCATAACCGGCATATATTTTTATGATGCATCAGTCTTTGATATCATACGAAAACTCAAACCATCGGCTCGTGGAGAACTTGAAATCACCGATGTCAACAACGCTTATATTGCAAAAGGTCAGTTAGCGTATGATATCCTTGATGGCTGGTGGACCGATGCCGGAACGTTCGCATCACTTAACAGAGCTAATGAATTGGTTATAAAGGAGCCGCCTCAATGACTAAAAAGGCCGCGACATTAAAAACAGTTTTTTCAGATGAAGGATTAATCGTGCGGGGTTCCGGAGCTTTGATTGACGGACTTGCGGTTCGACACACAAAGGTTTTGCCCGACGAGCGTGGTCGATTGGGAGAAATAATGAGAGCGGACGACCCGTGGTTTGAGAAGTTCGGGCAGGTGTATTTTACTACGACTTATCCGGGCGTCGTCAAGGCCTGGCACTACCACAAAAAGCAGACCGACCATTTCTACGTCATCAAAGGAACGGTGAAGGTCGCCCTCTACGACCAACGCAAAGACTCGGCGACGCAGGGTATTGTAAACGAGGTTTATCTGGGCGAGCATTGTCCCGGCCTGGTGCGAATACCACCCGGGGTTTTGCATGGGTGGACGTGCGTTAGCGAGGTTGAAGCGTATATAGTCAACATCGTATCCGAAATGTATAACTACTCGGACCCGGACGAATTCCGCACCGACCCGCACGACAATGCCATCCCCTACGACTGGGCGCGCAAGGATGGCTGAGGATAGGGTGGTTATATTGGGCGGCAGAGGGATGCTCGGCTCCGATTTGGCTCTGGCCTGTCAGAAGCGGGGATTTAACACAACAGTACTTGACCTGCCGGAGTTTAATATAACCAATTCACAACAGTTGAAAGAGGTTGTTACTTCTGCCGATGCTGTTGTTAATTGCGCCGCTTATACCGATGTCGATAAAGCTGAGAGTGAAACTGAGCCGGCATACCAGGTCAACGCCACAGCGGCAGGGCGTCTGGGCGCTTTTGCAAGAGAGGCCGACGTGTGGCTGCTGCATATCAGTACGGATTTTGTCTTTGACGGCAGGTCCGAGCGACCTTATGTTGAGACCGACCCGCCGAATCCAATAAATATATATGGCAAAAGCAAATTGGCAGGTGAGCGGCTTTTAGTTGAAAGTCGATGCC
>JGI10211J14876_10000758_pt1 | contig 13905 bp, 14 predicted proteins | sample Etolagsediment_FD_14876 | JGI IMG/M metagenome (IMG submission 14876)
TTCAAAAGAAAAAATAATATTAATTTAATTTATATAATGGCTGGCGGTTTTCAAAAAATTGTATTAACTGTAGCAATAATAGTATTTATATTATTATTAATTTTTATTGGTTCTGTATTATACCAAAATAAGTATGGTAGTGCTTTTCCTCCGTTTGTTTCCAATTGTCCTGATTATTGGTTAGATATGGAAAAAACAGCTACAAATGTAAATAGTGATGATTCTGATAATTCTAAAACTAAGGTTAAATGTTATAATGTTAAAAATTTAGGAAATCCTTCCTGCCAAAAAGAAATGGATTTCAGTGGTGATATGTGGAGTGGTTCAGATGGAGATTGTCGTAAGTATAAATGGGCTAAAGGTTGTGATTTAACTTGGGATGGAATAACAAATAATGAGGATATATGTGATAATAGTAGTAGTAGTAGTGATTAAATATTATATTTAACAAATCTCTCTTAAATATAATAGGAATGACAATTTTTAGATATTTACCAGATGATTGTTTATATATTATAAAACAATATTTACCTAGTAAATTTAAAGTAATATTGGAAAAAAGGGATTTAGTTACTTATATTTATTCTTTTTTACCATTAAAAGAAAGAATGCTTATTAATAAGAAAACTTATTACGGATTACAATCACAAATAATCATTCCACAGGAAAAAGAAGATAAATTAATAATAGAGTTGGTAAAAAAAAAATGTATGATGGGAATTGAGAAATATGTAACTAGAGAGAAAATAGAGAGATTAATTAAAAATAAAAAATATTATTTTGAAAATAGAGTATATTTTAATTTATTTTCTCTCCTTGAGCAGTTATGTATAAGATATAAATATAATCAAATACGGGAATATTTATTAAATTTAATAGAAAATAAGAAGTTAAATAAAAATAAACATAAAAACAAAATATATAAAAATATAATATGGAATTAATAGATTTTAATAGTATATTAAATAGAAAAAAAACAAGTGAAAATATTATACATTTTTTTAAAGAATTTGAAAAGAATAAGAATGATTTATCTTTTAAAAGAGGAATTTATATTTATGGTAATCCTGGAACAGGCAAAACAACATTTATAGAGAATTTATTAAGAGAGATAAATTATGATATTATAAAATATGATGCAGGTGATATAAGAAATAAGTCAATTATAGATACAATAACAAAACATAATATGGCAGATAAGAATGTTTTATCTTTACTTCAAAAAAATACAAAAAAAATAGCCATAATTATGGATGAAATCGATGGAATGAATAATGGGGATAAAGGGGGAATAAATTCATTAATTAAATTAATTCGTCCCAAAAAAACAAAAAAACAAAAACTAGAAGAAATTACATTAAATCCGATAATATGTATAGGTAATTATCATATGGACAAAAAAATTAAAGAATTAATGAAAGTATGTAATAGTTATGAATTAAAAAATCCAACTAACAAAGAAATGGAATTATTAATAGATAAATTAATGCCAGTGTTAGAAAAATCCATAAAAAATAATTTATTAAATTATATCCAAGGTGATTTAAGAAAGTTAGATTCCATAGTAAAAATTTATAATAAGCAAAATATAATCTTGAATAAAGAAATAATTCAAAATATATTTCAACCAAAAACTTATAATGAAGACAGTAAAAAAATAACACAAAATTTAATAAATAATAATTATTCAATTGATAAACATAATAATATTATGAATGAAACAGATAGAACCATAGTTGGATTATTATGGCATGAAAATATAGTAGATTGTTTAGGTAAATTTAAACAAAAGGATTCATTACCGTTTTATAATAAAATTTTAGAAAATATGTGTTTTGCTGATTATATAGATCGCATAACTTTTCAAAAACAAATATGGCAATTTAATGAAATGAGTTCTTTAATTAAGACATTTTATAATAATAAATTATTCCATGAAAATTTTCCTAAAAAAAATAAATTTAATCCTAGTGAAGTGCGTTTTACAAAAGTTTTAACAAAATATAGCACTGAATATAATAATTATATGTTTATTCAAAATTTATGTTTCAATCTTAATATGGATCAAAAAGATTTATTTTCTTTTTTTATTCATTTGAGAGAAAATCATTCTGAAGAAGAAATTTTTTCCATTTTGGAAAATTATGAAATTAGTAAATTAGATATAAATAGAATGTATAGGTATATAGACAAACATTCTACGGCTATTGATGAAATTTCTGATGATATTTCCATTTCTAGTAATTTATAAATATTAATATTTCTTAAATATTATTATTTATTTAGTTTGTTCAGACAACTTCATTAGTAATTGGGTATTTAATTTTTGTAATTCTGTAATTGTATTATCTTTAGATTGTAATTGATTTTTTATTTCCATATTCTCTCTTGCTAACTGTTCATATGCTTGTTTAATTTGCTGTAATTGCCCTCCTTGTTGTTGTAAAGCTCCTTGTTGTTGTTTCATTATTTCTACAATTTGTTGGTTATTTAATGCCACATTTTTATCACCTTGTTGCACCATGATCTGCCCTCCACCAACTCCCTGAGCCATCATATTTTCTGCATGTTTTCTTCGTGTTTCTTCTATTTTTACCATTTGTTCCAATACATCTGGCTTCATCTTGGGCAAACCTGGACTATAAAATTGTAACAAGCTATCTATATTCATATAAAAATCTTTCATATCTTTTTCTTTGACAAAATCATTAACCGTTTTATTAGATTCTTTAACAAATTGAGGATGAGGATTATCTAACAATTTCTTTTTATCAAATGTATTATGATTATGTGAAAATACTAATATAACTTTCATTGGATCTAATTGCACAAATGGCACTGTATAATCTTTTAAAAATGATTTCTCTTCAGCTAAACATGCTTCCTCATCATATTTACTATCTTCTATTAATTTTCGTTTAAATGCAAATGTTCCTGCTGTTGCATGTTTTGGACCATATGGACCAAATTGATACATTTTATTAATATGTTTAAACCATATATAGATTTCACTTGAACCTGCACATAAAGCCTCTTTATCACCCATTAATTTTTCTACAGCATGACTAACTCTTTGGGGTGGATAATAATCATCATCATCCATGTAAACCAATATTTCTCCTTTACTTTTTTCATGTAATAAATTTCTTTTTTTTCCTAATGACATTTTTTCATCATATTTAAAATACTTTACATTGGGGTGTTCTTTCACCAAGTCTTCAATTTTATCCGTTCCATCATCTATTATAATCCATTCCATTCTATCTTTTGGGTATGTTTGATGATTAAAACATTTAATCATACCATCTATAAATGGTCTTCTATTAAATGTTGGGGTACATACACTTACAAAAGGAAATTTTTCATCTCTATTTTCGGTGTTATTACTATTTTTATTAGCAGGTTTTTTGGATTTTTTATTATTATTCTTTTTACCCATTTTAATATAATATAATTTACTTTTTATATTATATTTATTTAATTAGTTATTTAATTTAATATCCTCTTCCTCTATAGGTTGGTTTATTATCTACCCTTACAACAGCATTTTCGTTATTATTACCTTTGGGAGGAAGCATATTAAAAACAAATACTAATGTCATGGCTATTGCTGGAAAAGTTTCTAAATTTTTAAAAGCAGAACCAATACAAAATAGTAGGAATAAAAATTTCATATACCAAGCATTCCATTTATTTCCCATTATATTTACTAATTCTTTTGGATTTATCATTAAAGGAAGTAAAATTAATTTAAACATTAATCCAAACATCTGGACAAAACTAGTTAATAAAGGAACTATCCATGTCCATCCTAAAAATAAGCCTACAATAGAAATAATCATTCCCCATTGTGAATCTTCATTCCAAAATACGCTAACTAAACTAGGTATATACCATACAGATGAAACTGCTAATAAAATAAATAGGCAAAATGGACCCAAAACAAAAGGAACAATGTCTTTGGCTTCTTCAGGAACCATTGCACAAAATGAGGATGTAAATTCAATAATAGCCTTTAATACAGATCTTAACCAAATGTATGAATATTTTACTTTATTAGCAAACCACGATGTTACTATTCCTCCAAAGGTTTCCTCTTTTGTTTCTAATGTATAAGGAAATCCATAATCAAACATTCCTTCGAAATATTTATTTTCAAATAATTTACTTTCACATATATCAATAAAATTTCCACATCCACTTCCTTTTGAACCTCCTTTTTGTTTGGTTTTTCTACCACCTTGCATCGACTTATTTCCAGGACAAACAGGAGGAAGTTTATTTCCTGCTTTATTTTCATCTGTATAGGGTCGTTCATCAACATCAGATGGAAAAAACATTTCTAAATTAACTCTTGTAAGAAAAACAAAGTTAGCTCCTAAAAATCCAATTATTAATACATGAATTAAAGCTAATATTATATCTCTTATGAAAGGTCCAATATAATTTTTATTTTTTTCTTCTTCTGTATTTTCTGTATTTTCTGTTGAGCTCATTTATATATATATTCAAAATATAATTATAAAAATTTATCTATATAATATAAGTCAATGGTCGCAACAATTTATATAATTGATGGAGGTGTATTTTCTCCTCCAACCAAAGCTACTGGACAATTAGCATTTAATATTTCATCTTTTATTTCATCTAAGAATCCTAAAAGTAAAATACAGTATCATTTTTTACCTACAAATAAGTATTACAATAAACCTTGGGTGCGTTGTGTATCTGAAGAAGATAGATTAATTATGTTAGATAATTTAGTAAAATATATCAATAAAAATTTTAAAGTTCCTTCTACTATTAGTTTTAAAGTTGATGATTGGGAAATCGAATGGGGTAAAAAAAATAAAGCTCCATCTACATCCTTAAATACACTTTCTAATCATTTTTCTTCTACTCAATTAAAATCGTTATATTTATGCCATAGTATTGAAAACATAATAATGAGAGTCAAAGGAGAATGGCAAAATTCCTTACAATTATTCTTTATGGTTAAATTTATCGTTTATGATATTTATTCTTCACATATTATTGGATCTAATAATTCATCTACTTATGTTTATAAAAGTTTTAATGTTCAAGAATTATTAAAACAAGCTAATGGAAATTTTCCACAACCACTTGTAAAATATTTTAAAAAACATAATATTTCAAAACAAAATATTACTGATTTTATAAATTATAATAAAAATTCTACTAAGTTTGATGGAATTAAAGATTTAATTATGCAAAATATAGTATTTCTACCAAAACATTTAGTACCAGAATCTTATAAATCTATGGCTGGTAACCGTGTCCGTGAAGAATTGGATGTTTATTACTCATCTTTGGGTAATTTACAAAAATTTATAACACCTGAAACTCAAAATTTTATTTTAGATAAAAATCTTTATCATCATTGTAAATCCACTTACCAATCTAAATTAATTTCAAAAACTCGTTCAAAAAAGCGTAAATCAAAAGCTAAATCCAAAAAGAAAAAATAATATAATTTAATTATATATATTGTATTATGAGTCGTTTTGATGCAGACTTTGATTTAAAAGGTTTAACTTATCAAAATATTCCTGGTGATCCTGATTCTGGATTTAAAATACAACAATTAATTCCTTCTATAGAGGATAATCTTGAAAACATTATTAAAGTTTCTTTTCCCCCTGAATTACAAGATACAATTCAACTAGTAGAAAAAATTACAAAAGGAGGAAATAATCATATTTATATTTATAAATCACAAGACTTATATATTATTGCTAGGATATCCAAATATCCATCTTTCCAATTGGAAGAACACAATCATATTTCAGTATTAGGAGAAACGATTGAAAAAAAAATCCTATATTTAAATCAGGCAGTACAAAGTAAAATAAATTGGGAGAATGCTAGTGACAACGGATTGTCACCTCGTTTATTTAATTATGGTTATATTAAAATTGGAAAATATTTTTATAATTATATAATTTGTGAAAAAATGGATTCTGATTTAAGTGACTATTATCAAAATGGCCCTGGAACACACTCTATCAGTTCGGGTAGCTTAACGGCTGCAGATTCACAAATAGCCCAACAACTTGTAGATTTACTTTATAAAACTACAGATAGATTAGGTCTTATATGTTTTGATATTAAACCTGCAAATTGTATGATAAATTATAAGGATGGTGAAATTGTTGTAAAACTTATTGATTGGGATGGTGATTGGTGTCAAGATTATTCTTATATAACTAATAATAGAACATTAAAAGATCCTATTTCTATATTAAGTGTAATAATTATGGCAGCTCATTTTTATATATTTTTAGATTGGAATATATTTTATACTTATTTTTCTAACCCTGATGATTATGGAAACTATGTAAGGGATAATAAACAGTCATTAAAAGCATTATTTTGTGATAATTTAACGGATTCTGAAGGGAATCGAAGTAAATTTGATTTTTTTCAAAAACATTACTTTAAGATAAAAGATAGAAATGACAAACTAGCTACATGCGAAGATGCATTTGATTTAACCTTTGAAAGGGCTCATTATTTAAATAGAGCTGCCAAAACGCTACCAACAAGACAACCTCCAGGGGTTACTAGAGTAGGTGGTAGAAAGAAAATAAAAAAGAAATCTGTTCCAAGAAGATATATACCCAAAGGATTAACCAAGAGAGATAAGAAGAAACAGAGAGAAATGTTGAAAAAATCAAGGAAGATGTATAAAAAAGGAAAATATTTTACAAGAAAAAAAGTGAAATCGTTTAAATCTAAAAAAAGCAGTCATATAACAAATGCCCAAAAAATATACAAAATAGATAAAATATATCCGGGTAAGGAGTTAGCTAATAAGACAGGTTGTTCTGTGGATGCATTAAAAAAAATAGTGAAAAAGGGAGAAGGAGCTTATTTTAGTTCAGGAAGTAGACCGAATCAAACAGCTCAATCATGGGGATATGCTCGTTTAGCTAGTGCAATTACAGGTGGAAAATCGGCCGCAGTAGATTATAATATATTAGAAAATGGATGTGAAATGGAGAGCGAGGCATTAAGATTAGCTAAAAAAGCAAAAAGAAAATATGGATATGGAAAGAGAAAAACACCTCAAGTGAAACTATAAAGAGAGAAAATAAATAAAATAAAATTGAATTTAATAAATAAATATTAATTTAAGTTATTAAATAAAAGATGTCTTATATGAAAGAAGCGACAAATAATTTTGAAAAATCAGTTTTCCATTTAATAAAATATGGATCCATTAATTTAGTGTGTATATTTTGTCAAGATATTTATCATATAAATAATAAAAATTTACTTTATCATAGAAACAAAACATTATTTTGTTATGAATGTGGAATTGATGCAATGATTCCTATTACGAAGGATTCAATATTATTTGACATGAATGAAGAAGAGAGAAAAGATCAAATAAAAGAATGGTATATAGAAGGTTTTGAAGTAATATTAGATGACGATGAATTTTATTATGATTATGAATATAATAATTGTGAGGAAATTAAGGAAGAACCATCTTTCTAGATATTCTACACCATTTACATCGTTTCAATGTAAGTGCACAATTGTCACAAACCATAGGAAAAATATAATTATATTCAATAGGACAAACAGGTTGTAATGGATTTGTATGACCTTTAACATTTTTTTTTAAACAATTAGTACATAAAGCATATTGAGGGCTCATAGGGATTAATTTATAAATTAGCATTTGCTTATGAATTTGGCATAAATAATTATTCATATAGCTATAATTATTTATTTATTTCTTTTTATGTTTTTTATTTTTGTCTTTTTTCTTCTTGGTTCTTTTCTTATTTTGTATGTCCTTATCTTGAAATTTACTGGTAACTTGTTTTTTTATTTTTGTATTTATTAATTTTTGGGCTTGTTCTTCTGTAATAACTCCTTTTTCAACTTTATCTTGTATAATTTGTGGTGTATATCTTAAAAAATAAGGACTTGCATCTTCCAAGTCTCTTGAAACATTTTTTCTAGCTTTGGCTAATTTTTCATGTTCTTTTTTATTTTTAATTCGTGTATAGCATTGGAATAATGACCATTCTTCTTGAGGTCTATCTTTTAGCCAAGGTCCATATCTTTTCCATTGTGGATTAATATCTAAATAGGGTTTTACATAAAATGCTGTGCCACATGAACTACCCCATCTTCCCCACATTTTCATGTCTTTTGCCAATGTAGTATCTGTGCATGTGCCGTCCACTGCTCCTCTAGGTTGGTAAGGTAAAGGTCTATCAGCTTGGCTCATAAATTGTCTATTATCTAATTCATAATGAGAGCAAACAGTTCTAGAGCACATATTAACTTTATTTAAATAAACATCAAAATGATCTGCAATAATTTCTTTTGCAAGAGGTATATCTATTTTACCTTTATATTTTTCCATAAGTTCTTCCAATCTAACTTTTCTTGCGCCTTGATGTCTTCTTATATCATCAAAACCACTATTAGTGCATTCCAAGTTTCTAATTCTTGGATCATAAGGAGCATTAAATCCAATAAAATATCCTTCTTTTTTTCTCTCTACTCCCACAAACTTTAAACCTAATTCAATTCTCATAATTTCATTATTATTTATATCACCAATTAACCAACTGTTTGCATAGTCTCCTGAATTTCCTTCTTTTAAAATGTTTTCATAATCATCTAAAGATTTAGCATATTGCATGGCTTTTCTTATTCTGCAACTGATTGGTAATTTGTGTTCATATGGTAAAAATCCACCAATAGTTGTTTCCGTAACAATAAATCCATTTCCAGTGATAGCAAAATCAGTAAAACTACAAATATATCCTGGTGCTGTCTGCATAATAATTTCACAACCATCTTCAGGTGTAATACTTAATATTGAATTAAACCATTGTCCTGATATAAAATTATCAAAGGAGTTGTGAGAACAGACAATTTTTCCATCAGCCGTATAGGGTTTTAAAGCCATAAAAGCAGAACATTTATCAGATGATCCACCTTCCATTTGACCTGTATTGGGTAAAATATCTAATAATTTGCCATATTTTTTCTGTAGTTCTGGGATTTGTGAGACATATTCTTTTAATTTTGGAAGAGCATAATCCAATGAACTACTATTATTCCAAAGAATAATTTCATCAATATGAATTTCAGATCCTTTAGCAATTCCTTCTAGTTCTTCATATATTTCAGGAAAATGTTTTTTAATAGTATCTTTGAAAAGGAAATTACTAAAGTTAATAAAGAAATCTTCTTCAAATCCTTGACTATCCATTAAAGACCATTTCATTGTGCTTATTGCTTCATGAATTTCTCTTTTCATAAGTTTTCCATGAGCTAAGCCTCTTTCATAAGGTTTACCCCAAATAGCTACAAAATTCCATCCATCTTTATAATGTTTGTGTCCATTTTTAACATTGGTAAAACTCATATATATTATTTGTATAAAATATTTATTAAAATAATATACTTCATAAGTATTTAAAGATTTGTGATAAAATTTAAATATAAATGTCTGCGTTTGAATCTAATAATGTTTTAACTATTAAGACAGTTCAGATTGCTCCTTTTAGGACATTAATGACAGCTCTTAAAGATATCCTTTTAGAGACAAATATTACATTTAAAAAGGATGGAATTAGAATTATAAATATGGATAAATCACATACTATGTTGGCCCATTTATTTTTAGCTGCTGAAAATTTTGAACATTATGAGTGTAATAAAGAAAAAATTGTTATTGGAGTTAATATGTTTCATTTATTTAAATTGATTAATTCTATTGATAATGATGATACATTAACTATATATATTGAAAATAGTGATTATTATGATGGTATTGTATCATTTTTAGGATTAAAGTTTGAAAATGGTGATATTAAACAATGTAAGACTCAGAAATTAAGATTAATTGAACCAGATACAGATGAGTTTGAGGAACCAAATGTTTCATTTTCATCTGTTATTAATTTACCTTCTTCTGATTTTCAAAAAATAATTCGTGATTTATCATGTATTTCAGAATGTTTAGAAATTAAGTCAGTTGGAAATGAATTAATTTTCAAATGTGAGGGTCAATTTGCTACAGCCGAAGTAAAAAGAGAAGAAAGTAATGGAGGAATGGAATTTATTGAAAAACAAGACTCTTCCAAAATTATTCAAGGGGTATTTTCTTTAAAGAATTTAGGATATTTTATCAAGTGCACTAATTTATGTAGTCAAATTGAAATGTATTTAGAAAATGATTTACCTTTAGTTGTTAAGTATTATGTAGCTAGTTTAGGAACAATTAAATTGTGTTTGAGTCCTTTACCTTCTAATAACTAAAAAATTTATATATATATTAAATGGATAATAGTAAAAACTTTAATGTAAAAATAAAATTTATAATATAATAATTTTATTTTTAACAATTTATTTTGTAGTTATCACATTCTTGTCTATGATATTGATATCCATACCAAGCATTATATCCTTGTTCTCTATATACCTTATATGCACAATTACTATTCTTTTGGCAATCAAATAGACTTGTGCAAGTTGCACCACATTCATTATATTTGGAGTTGGGATCTCCTGAACACCAATAATAGCTATTAATTTGGAATAATCCATAATCAGTTGATCCATCTGTATTTTTATTTGTTGCATCACAATTATAAGAACTTTCGTATTTAGATATACACACCATTGTAGGTATAGATGATTCTGGAAAACCAGCTTTTCTTAAATAACTCGCCACTTGGCATTCAGATTGTTTATTGGTTTCTAATTTACTACTAATTAATTTAGGATCCCAACATGTTTTTATACATTCCTCTTTTACTGGTAAAGGTACACTTGCTTCATGACATTGTTCTAAACAATCTAATTGTGCATTAGTTAAACTTTCTTTAGGACACCAATATCCAAATATATCTTTACTATCTATTGGTAAAGAATCTGAGGAACATTGACATGGAGTCCAATTAGCTTGATCATAGTAAACATGTGTATCGTCTACTTTAGTTACATAAGTTACATGACAATAAGTTGGATCACCAGTCCTCATCATCACACATCCTGGTTTTGCAGTCTTACTATTTACCGCATTTTTCTTATCTTGACATGTTTCTAAACCATATACCAATTGTGGTTGTCTATCACGAGCATAGTATACACAATTACAGGCATCTGATTGATAATTACCACAAGAAATAACATTATCTTTTAACATCGTAGATTGATCATATAAACTATAATCACAATCTATTTGTTCCATAACTAATGGTTTATTTATATTTTTTGTAAAACCATATTGTTCAAGTGATTTTCTTACATCATTATCATACAAATCGTAATATTCACTTACATTTCTAGCTAAAACAAATAAAGATAACTTTAAATTGTCCGATACAATCGAATATTGATATTCATTATTAATTAATGGTCCTAATTCAATTATCCAATAGGGTGCATTACCAGGTGTTCCTTCTAAATCTACTGTTAATTGACCACCACTATTACCATCACTATAAAAAGCATATCCTGTTATTTGATCTAAGCTTCCATCTTTATCAATCTGACTATTTAATACAGAAATATTATTAGAATCTAAAATTAAATAATCTGCTACTGCACAAGTTCCAAATCCTTGAAATGTCATATCACTTAAATCTTTATAAACTTGATACCATCTTCCATCATAACTTTTCAAATCTAAAGAATCTACTGGTTCATATACTTCACCATAACAACTATATAAATAAAAAGACAATAACATTAATCCAGTATAAAAAAGAGTATTAGTATTAGGTATACACATCATATTATAGTATAATTTATAATATAATGTTTAAGTAAATTTTAAATATATTTAATATTCAGGAGCATGTTTCTTAAATAAACATCCTTGCGCATCTATTCCACTGTGACAATTTATTTCACTGGCATTTTGATGATCACAATTAGTTAGCCATATTTTAATTATACAAAAGTTCTTTTTTGGAGAAATAGTAATTCCATTAATATTTTTTTGTAATTTTTTATTATTAGATAGCGTCTCTCCTACCAACCCAAAAGTCAATTTTTTCCAACAATCATATACAATTTTATTATTTACTTTATATGAAAAACAACCACCACTCCTATTTTTTGGATCCTCCCATAGAGGCGTAATTCCTTTGCGCATTACAAATAACATACAATTCTTTACCAACTTCGGGGGCAATGCCTCTGTAACAGATATTACATCTTCTAAAGTTGTATGATTATAAATATTCTTATAACTATTCAAAGACCAGTCTGTATCATGAGGTAAATGAGCCCAAAGACACCATTCATCAGAAAGAGGATGCTGTTGCATACTAGAATCAACCAAACTATGGGAGTCCTCCATTATAATATTACCTGTCAATTTTTTTTTAAATTCTTTAAATAATATTATTTATTTACTCTATATGCTCTTTTAATTTTTCTTGATTTATTATATTACTTATTAAATTTGTTTTGTAATCCTTTTCCTCTTGTTTTCTTACTTCTTTTTCATCCATAATTTCTTTTTTAATTGGAAATGATGTTAACCCTACATCATTAAATTTAATAAAAAATGGATTTGTTAAATTAGATTGATTCATATCATTAGTCATATAAAATATATTAAAATCATCTGCTAAATCTATTTGGTATGTTTTTTTCATATAATATTTAAAAAAATTGCTTTTCAATACATTATCTTTTACTAAATAATTTTTCGGTTCTTTCATATTTATTTCATATTTTTCCACTCCATTATCCGTCTTAAAAGACAATTGAAATATTATAAATCCTATATCACTTACTTCTATATTTTCCTTATCATAATTAAGTAATTTATCTGTTATCATTGTATAATTTTTTTTTGAATCCGTTTTATTAAATTTTGTTTGTAAAATAAAATCATAATTTATTTCTTCATTATTCAATAGATTTGATGCTTCCATATAATTTTTAAAACTTAATATTTCTTCTCCATTTTTTACAATTATAATTGATTTTCTAAAATAATTATCTGTTAATTCATGAAATTTCGGTCTTAGTGTTTTTTTATAGAATTCATTTATTAATGTATGACATTCTAATAGTTTCCAACTTATTTTAAATATTACATTTTTCATAATTTCATTTCCCTTCTCACTTTTTAAAAATATGAAAAACATTCCTATTCCAACCCATAATCTAATATCTAAAAAATTAAATATCATATAATTTAAAAAGTAATTATATTTTTAAATTATTTAATTATAATTGTTAATATCTTCTGGTGTTCCACTTGTGTAATCATCCGGGTCGTATTCATTATTATTATTTGTATTTACATTTATAGTAGGATTTCTTACTACTAATAATTCATCTGGGTAATCATCAGGATATTTTACATCATAATCTAAATTATCGGATTTTGGATTTAACCCAAATACAAACATCAAAACAGCTGTAATATAAGTCATTAAAATAAATGGAATAAATACTATTATCCATGATACTATTCCTAATCCTCTTTTACACATTATATTTAAAAGTAATGTAAAAACAAACATTACAACTGTTTTAAAAAATGCTTGATTATAAAATCCCTTAAAGGTATCAATTATTATCTGAATTAATGAAAAACCTAAATATAAAATTGCAGGTGGGCATAATTTATCGATCATTTATATTATATCTTTACAAAATTATTTATTAAAGATTGGCTCTCCATCCACTATTTTACCCACAATATTACCTACTTCTCCATTTTCATCTTCATATAAATTTCCATTTTCTCCTTCCTCATCATCACAATAATATGTTTTTCCCTCTATTTCTACCTCTATTACTTCTCCGTCTTCCTCTTCTTCTAAATCTTCTTCGTTTTCAGTTTCAACATCATCTTTTTCCTCCTCTTCTTCTTCTTCT
>JGI10211J14876_10000759_pt1 | contig 13904 bp, 10 predicted proteins | sample Etolagsediment_FD_14876 | JGI IMG/M metagenome (IMG submission 14876)
TAAGGACCGGTAAGGATTATTTGCGTTCACCCCGTGGCCATTGCTGGGGAGACTGGCTGTCCATCGGCGGTAGGACTTCCAACGATCTGATCGCCACGGCTTATTTTGCCTATGATGCCAAGCTCATGGCAGAAATGGCCGCTGCCATCGGGCGTATGGAAGACGCCCAGAGATATGCCAGGCTATCCGACAACATCAAGACGGCTTTCAACAAGGCTTATGTTTCTGCAAATGGCAGAATCAAGGGAGACACCCAGACGTGCTATGCCCTGGCTCTTTACATGGACCTGCTGCCACAGGCCCTCAGGAAAAAGGCCGGGGCGCGTTTGGCAGAACTCATTCGGGAGAGGAACTGGCACTTGTCTACGGGCTTCCTGGGCGTGAAGTACCTCTTACCAGCCTTGACACAAGAAGGACATGTGGATGTGGCCTTTCGATTGCTCACCAACAAGACCTATCCTTCCTGGGGTTACTCCATTGAGAACGGTGCCACAACGATCTGGGAGCGCTGGAACAGCTATAAAAAAGGAAAGGGTTTTCAGGATTCATACATGAATTCATTCAACCACTATGCCTTTGGCTCGGTTTGTGAGTGGATGTTTGCGTCCATGGCCGGTATTGACACAGATGGCGCGGGCTTCAAATGTCTTACCATCCGGCCTCAACCCGGCGGCAGCGGTATTACCTACACGAAGGCGAGCTATTACTCGATTTATGGCAGAATTGCGACATACTGGAGGGTTAGGGACGGGAAGTTCCTGCTGGACTTAAAGATCCCGGCCAATACAACCGCCACGGTGTATATCCCAGCCAGGGACGCCGACAGCATCACCGAAGGAGGAAAACCGGCATCAAAAGCGGAGGCGGTCCGATTCCTGCGAATTGCGGACGGCAGGGCGGTGTTTGCCGTGGGCTCGGGGCGATATCGATTTATGTCGAGCTTACCCACTGTTCGACAGCTAGACGAAACGAAATGAGAAGCCTGCCACCTAGCTATTGCAGCTGATGGGAACCACTGGTAGCGCTAAATCAAACTATGGTGGGCCGCAATTGAATTCAACCGGTAGGCGCTCTATGTTAGGAGTTTTCCCATGGAAAAGAGGCAGATTACGCGAAGGCAGTTCATTCAATCGGCGGCATACGGCCTGGGGGCCCTGTCGCTGGGCATGCAGGTTTTTGCAGGCACTTCCAGCGCAGAAGCCCATGAAAAACCGAACATCATTTTTATTCTCACCGATGATCAGCGCTGGGATGCCCTTGGCTGTGCGGGCAACCCAATCATTCAGACTCCGAATATGGATCGGCTGGCGGAAAAAGGTGTGCGCTTTGAACATGCCTTTGTAACCACGCCCATTTGTGCTGCCAGCCGCGCCAGTATTTTTACCGGGCTCTATGAACGAACGCATGGATTTACGTTTGGAACGCCGCCCCTGGCGCAGGCCTACACGGACATAAGCTATCCTCGACGTCTGCGCCAGGCAGGATATCGTACCGGATTTATTGGCAAGTTCGGGATCTACGTCCAGGAAGGTGCTATAGGTAAAATGTTCGATTCTTACAAGAATCTGGTGCGTAACCCCTATTTCAAGAAAGTAGATGGCAAACTTCGGCATCTGACTGAAATCAATGGTGATGAGGCGATCAAATTTCTGCGCAGTTGCAAACCGGGCCAGCCGTTCGCCCTGTCTATCAGTTTCAACGCTCCACACGCNGAGGACCCCGACCCGAAACAGTATTACTGGCCCTCCGCCTGCGACAATCTCTACAAGGATGTCAAGATTCCCGAACCCAAAACATCTGATCCTGCATTCTTCAAGGCCCAGCCAGCTTTCCTGAAGACATCACTGAACCGGGTTCGCTGGAAATGGCGTTTTGACACACCGGAGAAATACCAGAATATGGTCAAAGGGTATTATCGCATGATCAGCGGTGTGGACATGGTCATCGGAAGAATAATGGAAGAACTGAAGAAGTTAGGAATGGACAAGAACACCATCATCATCCTGATGGCGGACAACGGTTGCTTCCAGGGGGAACGAGGATTTGCCGGGAAATGGTTGATGCATGAATCCTCGATTCGTGTCCCGCTGATCGTTTACGACCCGCAGAGAGCCTTATCCAACCAGGGTACCGTGTTGAAGCAGATGGCACTGAATGTGGATATAGCCCCAACAATCCTGGCACTAGCAGGGTTGGATATCCCCGGGACGATGCAGGGCCGGAGCCTGATACCTCTATTAAACGAGGAAAAAATTGAATGGCGCACCGAGATGTTCTGCGAGAATCTTTACAATCACCCAGCAATCCCGCAGAGCGAGGGAATTCGCACGGCACGCTGGAAATATATACGCTACCGGAACCATCCGGATTTTGAAGAACTGTATGATCTTATCAGGGATCCGCTGGAGGAGAAAAATCTGGCTAGTGATGAACGGTACAAGGATCAATTATTAGAACTCCGTGAACGTTGCGATCAAATGATTAAAACCTTATCGAAGAAGTAGCGAATAGGTTAGACAGGCATCAAAACCAGGAAGGCGCCATTAAAGGCTATGAGATTCAGGTAACGCCAATCGGCCAGGTTGTTGTGTTTCGTCCTGATTAGAAAAGGCGTTACGAACACCAGATTATTAAAAATATTTCACGGGAGAATAGGAAAATCAAACCGTTCTCACTGCTCATAAAGCCTACCTCGGCAGATTGTAACCTGCGGTGCTCCTATTGTTTTTACCTGCCTAAAGCCGGCCTATATCCAGAAGCAAAAAACCATCGTATGTCTGACGATGTGCTTGAGCAGCTAATTTCAAGTTACGTGGCAACGAGTCAGATGCAGTATGTGTTCGGATGGCAGGGAGGAGAACCAACACTTATGGGGGTTGAGTTCTTCCACAAGGTAGTTGAACTACAGCAAAAGTACGGGAAACGTGGCATTGTTATTTCAAATGGGCTTCAAACCAATGCCACCCTCATCACCGATGAACTTGCCGCACACCTTTCACGATATAAATTCCTGCTCGGCGTCAGTTTAGATGGCCCTGAAGATATTCACGACAAAAACAGAGTGACCGCCAGTGGAAAAGGCTCTCATGCAGATGTATTGAAGGGTCTTGAATGTCTTAAACGAAATAATGTGGAATTCAACATACTTGTGCTTGTGAATAGGGACAATGTAACTTGTGGGCGCACAGTTTACCGATATTTACGCGATATGGGATGCTTCTTTCATCAATATATTCCCTGTGTGGAGTTTGATGAAAACAATAAACTTCTCCCCTACTCCATCACTGGAAAACAATGGGGAAAATTTCTCTGTGAGATTTTCGACGAATGGCGACCTAACGATACTCGTAAAGTCTCGATCCGCCTGTTTGATTCAATTCTGGAATATCTTGCTAATGGCCTAAGAAATGTATGTAATATGAGGACAGATTGTAATAGTTACTTCCTTGTTGAATATAATGGTGATGTTTATCCCTGCGATTTCTTCGTTGAACAGAATCTTAAATTGGGTAACATTATGGATAATTCGTGGGAAAATCTCCAGGCTTTGCCAACGTATCGCGGATTCGGAAAGAAGAAATCAGAATGGAACGAGATATGCGATGAGTGCCCATATTTAAAACTGTGTGCTGGCGATTGCCCCAAACACCGTTTATATGACCCTTTTAACTCAATGGCGTGCAGCTGGTTATGTGAAGGCTGGAAGATATTTTATGCCCATACGCTAAGGGAGTTCAAAAAGCTAGCAGAGATAATTCATGAACAACGACAAAGCGAGATGATGAATATACAGCAAATGTTCGACACCCTTTCTCCGCAAATCATTAAGAGAGTGGGGCGAAACGATCCTTGCCCTTGCGGAAGTGGTCGTAAATACAAAAAATGCTGTGGAAGATATTTGTGAAAATCACATAATCTATATAAAATTTTGCTAGGTAGATCTCATGGTAACAATTAATTTCGATTGGCATCAGATTTGTACATTTCAAATGCCTTGAACTGGCAGGGAAGGTAGGTCTTTAGATAATCAAAAATAATTTCAACCTTCTTATCTATTCCTTCTCCGGTGCCGTGACAAATGTCAATGAAATAGTCAAGGCCACCATGATGATTCTCTGCCACAGGAATATACGTTATTCCTTTGCGCTTACAAGAATCCTTTAAGCACTGGTTGTAAATGTCGACAATCTGGCAGTAACTCTCAAGAGTCACGTATTTTCCCCGCCAGATGTGTTGTAGATCGCATTCGAGAAATTCCCGTTCTTCCCGGTTAAGGAATTTCAAGTCGGGCCGAGAAAAGCTGCAAAAGACCACCGGAACTTTCATCACGGATGCAGCATCATAGAACGCCAAAAGGTTTCTAATCGTTCTGTTTTCGAAATAGGTACGAATGGCATTCTCCCCAGGAAGTAAATTCCAGTTCATCCAGGCATTCAGAAATCTTGATTTCCTTAATAAACGCCTCCACCACTTAGTATTTTTTTCGAGATAGGGAAAATACAGCCAACAAATATCGTTGACTGCATTATACTCGATTATCAGGTCCGGGTTCAAGGCCATGTAGTCATCCGATCTTTTTTAGTTCACTATTGGAATTTAGCCCGGATACGCCGCAATTAATTACTTCCAAACTAACACTCGGGAACGTGTTCTTAAGTCTTTTTTCCAGGAGATTGGGATAGGTAGTTTCATTTGTCCAGCCCTCTACGGTTGTTGACCCCCCAACGCATAGAATCCGGAATAATCCCTTGGGCTTTGGAATAGCTACAAAATCATCCCGGAGACCCAAGTTATTAGTTAAAATCTCAAAGCGCTTCCCATTGAAATCAAAAGTAACCTCCTGATTCTTTTTATAGGTATACCATGGTTCCTCCCAGAGAGAGTCGGAAAAAGCCTGAGTAAATCTTGCATGCTTTGATTGTTCTTCAAGAACGAATTCATTGCTAATTTGTATACGATTCCATCTTACCCGTTCATAAACCTCCATGGCACAGAAGAGCAATCCCGACCACACCAGGGCGATGATAACCCCAAAAACAATTAGGAAAGCCTTTTTTCGATCTCGCTTCATGATTTTCTGCCTTTAATTGTGTGTCTTCACTTCACTAAGGCACCCCCAACAATTTTACAGATCTTAATGCTAAACGATATGTGGCTGAAAATATTTCAAATAGGATGGATTTGACTTTTGATTTTTAGGTAGTTATCATAACAATACATATCTGTTCATTTCACTCTGCTGGCTTTCGGAGGACAATTTACAGGAAGAAAAATGAAACGTAAAGAGTTATTATATTTAATCATTTTAACATTACATCTATTTTTATCATACTCAGTATTTTTATTGTTTGAGAATCAAGATATAATCTTGTTAACAAAAGAGGATGGTTTTTTTGAATCACTCGGTGCAATATTTTTCCTTATTGCATCTATCTTCTTTTTTATTATATTTTGGAGGGATGAATCAGGAAATAATTTTCAATTCTTTAAAACAAAAAGGAACATATTTTTTCTTTTATTAGGCCTTGTTTTTTTTGTTGGATTTGGGGAAGAGATTAGTTGGGGGCAAAGGATTTTTAATTTTCACACTCCGGAAATATTAAAAGAACATAATTTGCAAGATGAAGTAAGTATTCATAATCTTGGTATTTTTCAGGTAAGAACCGCTGAAGGACAGAGAAAATCAAATTGGGCCCTTCTGCTACATGTCAATGTACATTTTATCCTATTTTGGTTTGCTTATTGCATTGTCATTCCTATATTGAACAAATTTCATTTAACCATATCTCAGTGGTTTAATAAAATAAACCTTCCTATTATTCCAATATGGATAGGCATTTTTTTTCTTGCTAATCTAATGATATCAAGGATGGTTGGTGTACACATTTCGGGCGATATACATTCCCTTATAGAGATTTCGGGCGATATACTAAATGCCCTTATGGAAATTGAAGAGTGTAATTTTGCCTTTCTTTTTTTGTTAGTGAGTCTCTATTTATTTCAGAATAATGGAAATAAAGAACTCATTCAGAAATAAACATACCTTCCACATATAAAAAGTTTAGCATCGTTCAAAAGTGTTCGGGATGCGAAAACCGCCATGACCTCCTTAGAAGCAGAAAAATCACACAATATTGTTCATGCAAACACTTCTAACGATACCAAGAAATTGATATAAAAACGAGCCTCGTGGAACATTCCTCATTTTGGAAGAAGTGATGATGGAACGGTGTATTGCTGACTCCTACCGAGTAGACAGGACTTAGCTCAGAATCAAGGGAAAAGGAGGTGTCTTTGGTGGGTTGACTACATAAACTATATTAATGATAAATATTAATCCCAGAGATTTCACCTAATTATAATATCAGAGAAATATCCATAATGTTGAAGATATTGAACCACATCAATAAGAACAGGATCTATTTCTATTCTCTCACATTTGCCTATTAGTTCATCAAAGTTAGATTTACAAATCTTTTTAACATCTTCTTCGCTTAAGATATTGTAAATATTTTCATAGCCCTCATCTTTATCCCTATCGCCATAATCATCGTATATCTGAAATAAGAATCCAAATTGCCTACCACAGCTCATTGCTAAATCTAATTTATCACTATCAACAAATGGTAAACCAAAAGAAAGGCCAAATAGACTCCCGGTCTTTTTGTAAGCCATACTCCTATAGAAGTCATAGCAAGGGTTGCTCTCTTTTAATTCTTTCTCCATCATTATCCCGGTAATTAATTCCTTAATTACTTCAGTTGTAAGTTTAACTATCTTTGTATTATTTTTGGATTGTAAAGCATAATTGATGCTTTCACTCATGAAATGATCCCCAATGAGAACAGCATGAGTTTTGGAGAAAACTTTGTTTAAGGAAGGGTAACCTCTACGATAGTCACCATCATCTATAACATCATCATGAACCAACGAACAAAAATGTAGTAGCTCTATTATTACACCATAGCGTTGATTAGATTCAATATCATAGGAAAGTTCTTTGGCTATCAAAACCGGTATTAAGCCACGAATTCTCTTAGCATTTGAACTTAGAAAGATTTTATTAGCATCGGCCAAGAATTTTTTAAATATTTCGTCTGCTTGATAGTTATTAACAAAATCCATATGATAAACATTGATTGAGTTTTTAATTCTCTCTATTATTTTGTTTGTGATTTCTTCAAATTTTATTTCACTGTAATGAGTCACTGATTTTTTCCTTTTCATTTTATTATCCGAAGTTTTCTTAGAACCTATGTTACTTATAATACATGTTAGTTTCAAGTTTTGAAACGAGTGCAATCCAGGAATAACCTATAGCATATATTCCAAAAAGGGCTATTCCACTGTATTCTCTATAACATACGCATAAAAAAATCAAGATAATAGAATAAAGAGCCATGATAAATTCTGCAATATTAATTCTTGACATGACTTTATCCTGAGTTCTTTTTCTCAGATTATTAGTTATCGCCTCCGGGCTGCCAAACTTTGCCGTCCGATCTCTGTGTACTTTAACGCCAAAAAAACCCTCTAGTATCCCGTAAGTCAGGGTAATAAACAAAGAGGGGATTAATAGCAGCGTTACACATTTTTCTCTTAATTTAACCCAAAAATCTATTCCGCTTGGCTCTGTTATTTGATGTTGTTCCCTGGTTAATTTCATATTCAGAAAAGGAATATGGGTTAGGTTAGCAACAATCAACAAGGAAAGACAAAGATATCTAAGTAACCATTCCAAACCCATCTTCATTGTAATCAGGTAAGCGGGGATTACCATAATATGAACAATTATCATAAATAAGGGTTGGAGACTAAGAATGGTGAAAAATTCGAAGGCAAAAACCTTTTGCCTGAAGGATAATTGCTTGCTTCTAAGAACTGGAAGGGCTATTTTTCTGCATATTTCTTGTAAGCCTTTCATCCAAGATCTCTGTTGGATTTTAAAGTCTATATAGGTTTCCGGTAGTTCGGAGTCGCACGTAATATGGTTCAAATAAACAATTTTCCACCCTTTTAATTGTGCCCTGAAACTTATATCTATATCCTCAACTTGTGTATCGCCACTCCATCCTCCCGCATCTTCTATGGCACTTAGACGCCAACTTCCAGCGGAACCTCGAAAAGTAGTCAAATGTCCAGATCGACTTCTTGAAAAAAAGTCAATTGAATGCAAATTCTGTAGAAAGGTAGCTTCTGCAACTGTCAGTGCGCAAGAGCTTTGGTTATAATAGCCTAATGTTGCTTGAATGGCCCCCACGCTGTCCGATGAAAAATAATGGATGGTCTTTTCCAGATAATCCTGAGGAATTATAAAATCTGCATCAAAAATAGAAATAATTACATTTTCCCAATCTGGAAAACCATTTTGTTCAAGATAGCTTTTTGCGATTTCAAGTCCATAATTCAAATTACCGGCTTTATATTCTTTTCTAGTTAGTCTATGCACATAAAAAATATTTAAATCACTATAGGATTTCTTCTTATCAGTTACGTAAGCATTGATGCTCTCAGATATATTTTCGATATCAGAATCATCTAATAATTGAATAATCAATCTATTTTTTTGATAATTAACCTTGCACGCTGAATCAATAAGTCTTTTCACTATAACAGGATCTTCATTATAAACAGGCAATTGAATTATTTGGAAGGGTAAATTTTCTTTTCCATAAAACTTCAGGGGCCTATCAATGATGTTACGGCTTTTGCGATATAGGATAAAAAGATAAATTGAAAAAAAAGCATGCAAAAACAGACCGACAAATGGAATTAGATATACAATAAGGAAGAAAGCAAAGATAAATGTAAGCATATGTTAGGATCCCAGAAGCGTCTGCTTAAAATCAGAAAAACAACTTTTAGGTACAAATATCAAGTGATATTGATAAGTTATACTCTAATCTTTCCTGCTTGGCACTTCGTTTATACTGTGGTATTCTTTTAATATGAGTTGCTTTTCCTCGTCATATCTAGCTGCCACCTCTTCAGCACCATGCCAAATATCTATTTTTTTTGAATCATGCCAAGCTCTAATGATTAACCCATGAAGGATTATAGTGAGCCAGGCAAATGAGGGATCTCTCCTCATTAACCCCTCAACAAATATTTGGGAGAGGAATTTAAAGGCACTTCTTGAAAGGGATACTTTCTGCTCATAGCAACCATTTTTCCTTTGAGCAACGAAGGCCCAGTAAGAATGTCGATAGACCATTTTTTTTAGCGAAGGGAGGTTATCGGTACGTTGATGGTATACAATAGCCTTAGGGTTATAAACCAGCTTATAACCAGCCTTTCTAACTCGATAGGAAAAGTCAACATCCTCACCACTGGTTTGAAACCTCCTGTCAAATCCTCCTAATTCTGCCAAAATTCTTGTACGATACGAAGAACAAAGGCCAAATAGAAATTTGGCACAACGCAGTGTTTTATTTCCCCAGCTTTGAAACAATATTTCTCGTCTCCATCGGTCATAAAGATTGCACTGATTGACTTCAACCGCCTGGCCTCCCACGCCTGCCACATTTCCGTTCTCATAGCATTCAATTAAGGATTTCACCAGTCTGTAATCGGCAGGAGCATCCGCATCTATAAAAACAATGATCTCTCCGGAGGCATTCTTCCAGGCAGTATTTCTTGCCGAGGCAATGCCCAAATTTTTCTTATGAGAGATAAGCCTTACATTCGTATGACTCTTTACAATGGTTCGACTCGTATCACTTGACCCATCATCTACCACTATGATTTCTGATGGGCGGAAGCTCTGATGGTTGATAGACCTTAGGGCCTGATCGATAAATGCAGCTTCATTATAGCAGGGTATTGCTACTGTTATTAAGGTCATTTTCTTAATTGATGAAGAGTTTTTTTGCTTGGCTCAGTGCTTTTACGGGATGGCAAATATATCTGGGGATCGATCGGAAAATCTGTCTTATTTCCTTCCATGTTAGTTTATGTATTGATTTATGTATAAACCAGCTTCTCCAAGCGTATCTCAGTGCTCTTTCCAGATCCGAACTGGTGAGTTCATCTGTGCGTATAACCGAAGAATTGTAACCGTCGTATTTACCCCAATCTTTTTCAATTAGGTGACCCTTTTCAAGGAGCTCTTCATAGATTTGGGTTCCTGGTATGGGAGTCAAAATGGAAAACTGCAAGGAGTCAGGGTCTAGCTCTTTGGCCAGATCAACAGTTTTCTTAATGGTTTGTTTGGTTTCTCCTGGTATACCCAGCATAAAAGTCAAGTGAATCTTTATCCCCAGGCTCTTGGTAATTTCTATATTTTCCTTCGCTTTTTTGAGGTTCAAGTCCTTTTTAACATGCTTGAGCAGTCTTTCATCTGCTGACTCAATCCCGTATTTGATTGCCTTCAATCCTGTTTCTGCCATAGCCCTTAGGATTTCTTGGTCCATCAGGTCAGCCCGGGCCATGATCGCCCAAGGTATGTCTAGCGATCGGCGATTTTTCTCACTGCAGAAGGCCAGCATCCGTTCCTTGCCGATGTTGAAGGTGTCATCATCAAAATAGACAGACCGAAAGCCATATTCGACACAGAACTGCTCCATTTCGTCCAAGACGTCGTGGATGTTGCGCGTCCGGTAGCAATTGCCGTTCATCACCTGGGGCCAGATACAATAGGTACACGAGAAGGGGCAGCCGCGACTGGCCCACATCTGTAACGAAGGCTCAGGGAGGCTACCGGGGTTGTCAAAGTAGTTGTTCATGGGCAAGAAGCGTCGGGCGGGCCATGGCAGGGAATCGATGTTCTTGATCAGCTCAGGCGGGCCAGTATTTAATGCCTTGCCTAGGCGGTCGCGTAGTATCAAGCCTGGCACCTGAGCCAGGTCTCCGCCAGCGGCCATGATTTGTGCTGTGTTAGCCAATGTCTGCTCATATTCACCGATCAGCACCAGATCGACTTCGGAATGGGCATTTAGAAACTCGGGTTTGAACATCTGGGCGTGAGGGCCACAGAAAGCCAGTTGGACACTCTGGCCCATCAACTCCCGTATCTGCCGGGCAATTCGCAGATCGGTCCCAAACGAGGATGGGGAAACCTCGAGGAGGATCAAATCTGGACCGAAGTCGCCAATTCTGGCAAAAAATTCGTCCTCGCTTATGCCCTCGGCGATCCCATCCACCAACAGGATCTCAAGTCCGAGTTTCTCAAGGAGTGCGGCTGCATATGCCAGCTGAAAGGGAAAAGGCATGTAGCGGTTGCCCTCCGCTTCGAAATGCGGCCACCTGGATCCGGCCCGCACACCATAAAAGCCGGGCTTATACCACGGAGCGTTACCTAAAAAGACTTTAAATCCCATTAAAATAACCCACTGATTAAGGCCGCCGCCTGCCGAGCTCAGCAACGGTTCTCCCTTTGTTTCTGGTCAAGCGCCACGAGAAGGGATTGGATACGATACCACCTCCGTCTTTCCGCTTGCTTCTGATACGGAGGACATAGGAAAACTGATGGCAATCGTAGGCAATGTCGGTCATGAAACTGCGGTACTCATCTGGCCAAATACCCACAGTCACATAGTATTCGCCTTCCAGAAGGTTGAGCCGTTCATACTCCAGAACAATCTCTCCCTCGCCACTTAGAACTCCCGCCTTGAAGCCAACCCGGGCGGTGTTGACGCCGTGAACCCATAGGCCCTCGTTTCGAAAAAACTGAACTCTAAAAAGAGGATCCTTCACCGGTCGGCGGCTTTTGAAACGAATGGCTACTGTCATCGGCTCCTGGGTCCAAAATGCGTCACGTTCTTTCCCTTCAGCGTCAACGAATTTAACCTCACAAATTTGGATCTCCTGGGTGTCAGTGCCGTAGACGTTTTCGGGGTTAAAGGGGTGAAGGTGCCGAGGGATCTGGTTCTGTTCGCGTTCGCATGCCTGCCAGTAGGTCTTCAGAACGTTTTCAGTTTCACCATCGTGATGGATACGACCGTCCTTGAGCAGGATCACTCGCTGGCAGATGGCCGCTACATCACTCAGGCTGTGGGTGGCCAGGATGATGGTCTTGCCCTGATTCAAAAATTCCCTGACTCTGGCCAGGCATTGACGCTGGAAGACAACGTCACCTACGGATAGAACCTCGTCCATCAGCAGGATGTCGAATTCCATATGCATGGCAATGGAGAATCCCAGCCGTATAATCATTCCCGCCGAATAGGTGTTGATTGGGTAGCCTATATACTCACTTAGGCCGGAAAAGTCAATGATTGACCTGAGCTTTTCCTGAATTTGGCTCCTATTCAGGCCGTGTATAGCCCCCTTTAGAAAAATGTTCTGGCGGCCCGTAAGACGGGGGTCAAGTCCGCTTTGCACGTCTAATACGGTCGATATCCGGCCATTCACCCTTATCTCACCCTCAGTAGGCTGTGTAATGCTGGCAATAATGCGCAGCAGGGTACTCTTTCCTGAGGCGTTTCGGCCGATGAGGCCGATGGACTGGCCAGCCGGAATGTTGAGGTTTATTCCAGACAGGGCCCAGTGTTCCGTGACGCCCTTAGATCGCCCGTTGAGAGTGAGAAGGTCTCTCAAAAGGACCAGCCTCGAAGGGTAAATCTTATAGCGTTTGGAAAGATTTTTTGCTGATACAGCTAACATGACAAGTTTATACCCAATCCACGATCTCTTTGCGAGCCTTGTGGTAAAAACTCAGGCCAATGACCATAGAAAGAGCCGTAAAGGAGAGAAAGGAAGCCACAGCTAGAACCGCCGGGAGACGGCCGACAAGGAGCAAATCACGATATATCTCGGTCAGGCCTGTCAGCGGATTGAACCAAATAATCCTCTGCAGATATGCGGGAAAGCTTTCAAGCGGAAAAACAATGGGCGAGGTGAAAAACCAGACGAAAAGAATCGTCGTAGTCAGATGGGAGAAGTCACGAAGAAAGACGGTCAGTGTGGCAACCATTAGGGCCATACCGTAACAGAAGATTATCTGAATCGGGATCAACGCCATGATGAGTACGCAATGGAAGGTGATATTTTGGTCAATAAGCCCCTTGATTAGGAGAAACACCATAAGGGCCATTATTTCTGACACCGTGGCAGACAACACTATGTGAAACGGAATCAGGTAAAGTGGAATTGCGTGATTTCTGATCAGATGGGATTGATCAACGAACACGGTCGTTCCACGTTGCAGTGACTCCTGAATGGCCAACCAGGGCAACATGCCGGCGAATATATACAAACCGAAGTTGAGAGGTTTCCCCTGTCCGGAGGTGGTTGGGGTGACCACCCAGGAGAAAACAAGGGCGTAAACGCCAATCAAGACTAAAGGCTTGATAAGAGACCAGAAAAAACCAAGGACTGAACCCAGGTACTGGGAGCGGAAGTCATGAACTGAGAGAGTCAAAACCAAATGTCTGTGCTCTTCGAGCCCCCTGATTATGGTCATAAGTTTCCTTCTCGGTGGATCAGAACCCTGATCTCAACCGGACAGTATCGGATGAGCATTTGCCTTAACACAACAGGGGAAACCACGCTACCGGTCCCCCTTTTAACGTTTCTTCATTGTGGTTCTCAGATCCCTTATTTTCTTGATTCCGAGGTCTGTATTAGGTGGCTGGAGAATCGGTACTTTATACATGATCTGCAATATCCTTGTCAAGCCTCATTCTTTCTTTTACGCAAGCTATGACAACAACATGAGGAGAATATTACGGTCCTCTATCAGGGCAAGAGGCAGTAACCCAGTTCGGCCAGCAATTCGTCATTCTCGACCCGGCGCCGAAACTCTTGTATGGTCGAGTCGTTTATAAAAGCAAACCTTCTTTCGGGGTAAATCATTGAAACGGCACGAGCAAGTCGTTCGTCCGATTCGAGCCCAATAAAATCAGCCAGAGAGTGCAATGTCGCCTCTGGTTTCTCAATCAGATGCTCAAAACGTATTTCAACTG
>JGI10211J14876_10000760_pt1 | contig 13897 bp, 10 predicted proteins | sample Etolagsediment_FD_14876 | JGI IMG/M metagenome (IMG submission 14876)
TCCTTAAGTGTCGGCTCGGGCCCGCCGCTGAACTTTTTGTCCTTATACTTACCAGGGTCAATCGGTTTTTTCTGCTCCTGGGTAACATTGACCGGCCAAAGTTGAGCATTGGGACGAAATGACCTGATAAAAGTATAAGTTCCCGCCGGCGTGTTACTGACCGCCACCCCGCTTCGGGCGGATGAATAACCCTGACCTTTTAGTTCGAGATGAAACCACATTGCAAATTTGCCGGTCTTTTTATTATAGAGCACTTTGGGACGCTCTAAAACACATCCTTTGGCAATATCACTGGCGGGATCATCAGAAACCTTCAGAACAATTCCTTCATCTATCCAGTTGTAAAGGTCCCTGGAAGAATAACAATGGACTCCCACCTGAGCTCTGTTACCTTTTCTTCCTTTAATCTTGTGTTCACCAAACCAGTAATATTTGTCTGAGTAAAACAACAACCCGCCGCCATGAGCATTGATGTGCAGGCCGTTATTATCTTTCCATATGTCACCGGGCCTGAAGCCGGCATATTTTTTAGTAACTTTATTATCTTCATAACCAACGGAACCTTGTCCGGATAAGGCCTTAATGCATCCCGCTTCCAACAAGAAAAGGAAGGAAATGGCAATAATACCAATCCTCGTATAAAAATGCGCCTTGCCTGGCGACAAGTAACCTTGAAAACATGTTATCCGACATTTCCCATTTAAACGGTTACAGAACATAATTTTCTCCGTACGACCATCCTTTTTGCTTTGGCCCATTGGGGTTCTCCAATTTGGTATAACGATAACTCAATCAAGCGCCTTCTATAAGCTCTATTCTAACAAATTTTATTTCCTTTGCACAACTTCATCTGCCAAATTCGGTTTTGATTATGGGCTTGCAATGGGCATAAAGTCGGCTGTATAATAGTTTGCTAAGTAGATGGGTAAATCAGGAATATTGGGTCGAGTAGATAGAAAGGAGAAATTACGATGGAGAAAAAATGGTATCACCTGGCAGCGGCGTTGTTTGTTCTGGCGATAGTTGGGTGTGAAGATGAATCAGCGGCACTAAAACAGAGTGTTGTAGCGCCGGGTGCAAAGGTCGAAAAGCTTGCGGGTGGTTTCATTTTCACCGAAGGCCCGGCTGGGGATGTCCAAGGCAGTGTGTTCTTCACAGATATTCCCAACAATAAGATTCATAAGTGGTCGCCCGCTGAGGGTGTTTCAACATTTCTTGAAGACTCCGGCGGCGCCAACGGCCTTTTCTTTGATAAGGCGCACAATTTATTGGCCTGTCAAATGGGCGACCGAAAACTGGTGTCCATAGACAAGCAGGGTAAGATAACGGTGTTAGCTGATAAGTACGACAACAAGCGGTTGAACAGCCCGAACGACCTGTGGCTCGACCCGAAAGGCGGCATTTACTTTACCGACCCACGCTATGGGCGCAGGGACAACCTGGAGCAGGACGGCGAACACGTTTATTATCTTACGCCTGACCGTAAGAAGCTTATCCGGGTGATTGATGATATGGTACGGCCGAACGGCCTTATAGGCACTTCCGACGGCAGGCTGCTTTACGTGGCCGACCCCGGTTCAGACCAGACCTATGTTTATACTATTAGCGCTGACGGCACCCTTTCGGATAAGAAGCTATTCGCTATTGAAGGCTCTGATGGGATGACGATAGATAACGAGGGGAATATTTATCTGACAACCGACGCTGTGCAGGTCTATGATTCACAGGGGACTCACAAAGAAACTATCAAACTACCCGAAAGGCCTTCAAATGTCTGTTTCGGCGGCAAGGACAAACATACCCTCTTCATAACAGCCAGAACCAGTCTCTACTCAATCCAGATGCGCACCAAAGGCTTATAATGTAACGGGCCAATTCAAAGGTGCTATAGCTATGTACAGAAGGACAAAGGTCAGAGACTGGAGGACGCACATTCAGGGATGAAATCGCGAGTCAGAACCGCAGGTGAAACGGCGGCTTAGTGTCTTTTTGGCGCCGGTTAGGATTCTTTGTTGGCCGAGTAAGTTGCAACAAGTTCTTCCGGATCTGCAGTGCTATCGGTTTGCGGATCGTATTTAGGTAATGTGAAGTAGAAGCAACATCCCTGAGCGGGGGCGCTTTCGACCCAAATCCGCCCTCCGTGCATTTCAACAAGTTCCTTGGCAATAGTCAGGCCTAAGCCTGTGCCATGTTCGCCGGCACCTTTTAGATTGTGGGCCTGCACGAACCGGTCGAAAATCTTTTCCATATCCTCCTTGCTCAGGCCTGGGCCGTTGTCCCGGACGGCGACTTCGACCTCGTCACCGCGGCTGGCTACAGTTACATTAATATGGCAACCTGAGGGGACAAACTTGACGGCGTTGCCGATAAGATTTGTAAGCACCTGCACTATCCTGTCCCTATCGACATTTACGAGAAGCTTTTGCTTGCCCATTTTGGTGCTCAATTCGACGCCTTTGGCGGTGGCAAGGGCATGGAGCGAATTGGTGACTTCCGAAACAACCGACTGGATACGCAGCGGCACCCTGTCGAGTTTCATGACGCCCGATTCGATTTTGGAAATATCGAGGAAGTCGCTTACGATTCTTGACAGTCTGTCAATGCTCTTGTCGGCGGTCTTGAGGCTCTCATAAAGTTTGTGGCTGACCTTTCCCATAACGCCGGCCATTGCATTGGATACAATGTTCTTGAAGATACAAAGCGGGGTACGCAATTCGTGCGAAACGGTCGAGACAAACTCGCTCTTCAGGCGGTCGTGCTCTTTGAGAATCTGATTCGTTCTTATCAGCTTGGCTTCGGCATTCTTGGCCTCCGTGATGTCCCTTGCATATAGATTCACGTAATCAGCTTCTTCAATAGGAGCAAAGACTATGGCAAATATGTGGTTATTGCATTTGACCTCAATGCAATCATGGGAACCGGCCGCCCTGACCGACAGGGCTAATCTATACAGGTTGTCAGGGAGCTTTTGTCCGACTTTTGTGTCCCACAAGTTCAATAAGGGTTCACTGGCATTGTTGGCATAGACTATTACGCCGTCACCGGCCATTCTCATCACAGGATTGGGGTTTTCGCTTGGGAATTTAGCCAACATTCTGACCTCGCCCTCGATGCGCCTGTACTCCGTCATATCCAGGAGCACTCCGTCCCACAAAGTATCGCCATCGGTGAGCCGCTCCGGTCTGGAAACACTCTGAAACCACCTTTCCCGATCGCTAACTACTATACGCCCCCACCAGTCACATGGACAAAGCTTTTCGGCTGAGTCGGCAGTTAAACGATAGAACTCGGCGCGGTCTTCAGGATGAATTCTGTCGAGCAAAATACCACTGTCGGCTTTTATATGCTCAGGGTCAAGGCCAAACAGTTCCCTGCAACTGTCGCTGAGGAAGCGAAATTCTATGGTTCCGTCAGTTCGCAAAATGAATTGGTAAACCAGTCCGGGCACATTGGCAACCATTCTATGGTAGCGGGCTTCGCTCTTTCGGAGGGCTTCGGCCATCTCCTTTTGTTCGGTTATATCTTCAACCAATCCATCATATTTGTATACAACGTCATGCTCATTACGGTGGGGTATAACTGTATCGCGAACCCAGCGGCCCCTGCCGTCACGGGTGCGTATCTTAAACTCGATTGGGCTGACTTCCTGACCGGCGGCGACTCTGCCGATACCTTCTTTGACCGTTGAGCGGTGTTCCGGCAGCACCATGGAAAGCCATAAGTTGGGATCCTTGAGAAAATCCTGGGCGGTATAGCCTGTGACGGCCAGACAGCCCTGACTTCGCTGGGTCGAGACCGGTTCGGCATCGGCCACATGGGTGGTATATGTATAGCTGGTTACCGTCATGAGGCGCCTGTAATGTTCGAGACTTTCGTCAAGGGCCTCCTGTAGGACCTCACGGGGACATGGCTTTGTAAGAAATCGGAAGATCCGGCCTTCGTTGACGGCGCCGACGGCTACATCAAGGTCGGCAAAGCCGGTGAGCATGAGGCATACACTGTCGGGACTCAACCTGCGTACCTGACGCAGGAATTCCAGTCCATCCATTCGGTCCATGCGTAAGTCGGACACGACGACGGCAAAGGGACCTGAATCGGCCATCAGCTCTAGGCCTTTTTCGCCGCCCAGCGCCGTTTCTATCTCAAGCTTTTTGCGAAACTGGCGTTTGAAGCCGTTAAGCACGTTCTTTTCATCGTCCACAAAAAGAATTTTTCTGCTTATTTCAACCGACATACTCATATTCTCCAGCTTCTACAGGCAAGTGCATTGTGCACCACTGCGGCCATTTATCTGTAGCACCAAGCTGATCCAGATAATTCGTGTCAATGCCCTCATACCACCCATCACCAAGTCCACAACACAGCAGGTGGTCAATTGCATTGGCTATGTACACGGTGGAAATGATTGAAAACTCATTGCTCAGACACAGCCAGGGCTCGTGATGGAAGGTGGCAGCCTCAATTATCGTGTTTGGAATGCCCCACAGGTCAAGCAAACACCCACCGAGTTGGGCATGTGTTACGTTTAACAGGTTAAGCTCGACTTCGTGGAGAGGTATTTGCTCGGCACGTGAAATCCGGATTGCTTCGGCGAACTTGTCAGAAAATTTTGCGATAAGGATCATTTTGCCGGTATCGTGCAAGATGCCGGCCATGGAGGCGACGTCCAAATCCTCCTCACTCATGTGCTCAGTTCTGCAAATCTCCCTGGCCAGTGCTCCCACCCTGACACAATGTTCCTGCAGACCGGCAGCGTGGAATTGGCCGGCCTTTTGTTCGGACAGCTTCCGATCNAAACACTCCCTGAGTCAACAGAAGGGCTTCAACCGTCTTCAATCCGAGATATACAACGGCATGAACGGGGTCGACGATTCGACCGGGGCGGCCATAAAAGGCTGAGTTAACCACTTGAAGTATCTTGGCCGACATACCTATATCACTGGCTATCATTTTGCCAACGTTGCGGGAACTGCATTGAGGGTCACTAAGCAGATTAATGACTTCCTGATAAACCTTGGGCATGACAGGTAAAGAGCGAAGGGTGGAAACAACCTTCGAGGCCTCTTTTGACCTTAGTTGGTCACGGAGAGCAAAGGCCCGTGAAATCAGGTTCTTCAATTGGTCGGCATCGCATGGTTTTGAGACAAACTGGTGAACGCATCTGGCGGCGCGGCCCTGAAGTGGTTGTTCCGAATAGCCGCTGAGCATAAAACGAATCGTATCGGGATACTTTTTTCTCACCTTTTCCAAAAACTCCACGCCGTCCTTGGCCGGCATCCGGAGATCCGATACGACAATGTCGTAGTGCGTATTCTTCATTACCTTCATCGCGTCGGAAGCTCGCGTTACAAATTCCATCCTCCACTCGTCGCGCATCTTGTGGAGCATTCGACGCAGGCCGTCCAACACACTACGATCATCATCGACGAATAGTATGCGTTTTTTTTCGTCCATTTCTCTTCTGCTTACTTGATTCTATCGGTAAACGAACGGTAAATGTGGTACCAACACCAAACTCGGTTTCAAAGTCAAGGGCCCCTGCATGCTTATCAACCACTATCGACCGAGCCAGCGAAAGTCCCTGGCCCGTCCCTTTACCGGGGGCCTTGGTGGTAAAGAACGGGTCGAATATTTTGTCCTGAATGTCGGGCCCGATACCTGTGCCGGTGTCAGATACCAAAATCAGCATATTTTCACCCTCCCGGCGGGATGTCACGGTAATGAGACCTCTTTTGCGGGCACCGGTGCCGACGACTTCGGCAATACTGTGTGCGGCGTTAATCAAAAGATTCAAAAACACCTGGTTCATATCGTCGGCACAACAGTAAACCCTCGGCAAATTTTTATCGAGATTGGTTTTCACGTCGGCTATGTATTTGATTTCGTTTCGCAAGATAACTATTGTGCTCTTCAAAGCCTTATTGAGGTCGGTCAGGCCCATACGTCGCTCGTCAATATGGGAAAAATCCCTCATCGCCACGACTATCGTCACTACGCGCTTAATACCATCAAGGCTCTGCTCAATAGCCCGCGGTATCTCCTCGGCCAGGAAATGCAAATCGGCCCGGGCTTCGGCGGCGGCAACTTTTTCAATAGCGGCGTGCCGTGATTCGCTCGACATATCATCTTTGGTTAGAGATTCGGCCAGTTGCTTATATATTCCCAGCAGGTCAATCACCTGCTCGAATGAGTCGGACAAGAATCGCATGTTGTCACCAATGAATTGTATGGGCGTATTGATCTCATGGGCGATGCCGGCCGCCAGACGGCCTATGTTCTGGAGCATCTGGGTTCGGTCCAGCTCCCGTTGGAGTCTTTTGCGTTCGGTTACGTCCACTATCAAGCCGTCAACACCTATGACCTCACCGGTGCTATTGAACACCGGCTGGGTCCTGTCTAAAACTTCGCGAATGGAGCCATCCTTGTTTATCAGTCGGTATTCCAGTTCAAAGCCCTTTGCCAGACGTTTGCACTGCTCAAAGGCTTCAAGGAGTCTGTGTCTGTCATCAGCGTGGACTATATCCATCCAGTTAATATTATCGGTCAGTATTTCCTCAGAGGTGTACCCGGTTAACGACTCGGCCCTGCTGCTGATAAAATTCATGCGCACCGAGTCAACAAATATAATTGAATACAAGGCTTCCGCGACATTATTCACCAGGCGGCCAAATGCCTCTTCCGACAATGTATGACTGTGTTGCTGTTTTACTGCTCGCACGTTACGTCCAACTAACTGCGTACCATTAGCCCATACGGAGCCACTTATTCGTTTTTTCGACAGTTTTCGCGTGGGTATTTAACGCCCGGGCCAAATAGTCCCATTTTGGTTCTCCTAAGGAGTATCTCCCACAATTTGGGCTTTTAGGGGTTCCGATAATCGCGGCGTGTGGGACGGCCGCGCGGATGAGCCCTCTTTCAGCTTCCAGGGCGTGAGTAAATGAAGGATAAAAGGATTATGGATGGTTAAGGCTGAGCATAATGAAACATTGTCCCGGCTATTGTTCTTGGCGGGATAATTTTTTCAGCAGGTGATTGCACGCCAGCTTTGGTTGAGTTCCTCGAGGAGACTTATCACTTCACGGAGCATCTGAGGGTCTCGTTTGACATTGGCCTGGCTTAGGTGACGGTTCATAAAGTTATAAAGGCCTCGGAGGTTCTGGGCCACCTCACCGCCGGCATCCATGTCGAGGACGGTGTTCAATTCGATTATGATGTCCTGAGCCTTTCCAATATTCCGGCCCTTGGCTTCATAATCGTTGACTTCCAGGTCTCGAATCGCCTGCCTCAGGAACTTTATCGCCCCGTCATAAAGCATCACAATCAGCCGGCCCTTATTCTGGGTCGTTACCGTTGTCTGCTTATAAACATCGAATCCATTCATTGTGCCACTCCATAAATGAGTTACGGTTTCAAGTTACCCGGCGGCAGAATTCACCATTCGCCGTGGGGCGCTTGGCCACTCGCTGACTCACGGTCGCGCTACGTTTTCAGCAGATGGCTGCGCCCAACGGCGCAGCCATCTACCGATAAAGCACTATTTAATACCCGACCGGGATTATCTCAGCAGAGTTAGGGCCATCTGCGGCATCGTGTTAGCCTGGGCTAACATCGCCACGCCCGCCTGTGCCAGGACCTGGGTTCTGGTCAAATTGGCCATTTCCGTGGCGACATCAACATCTGAGACACGCGACTCCGCTGCCATCATGTTCTCGGACTGAAGATTAAGCACCTTGGTACTCATTTCAAGACGGTTCATCTTGTAACCGAAGCTGGCACGGGCACTGTCTTTTGCCGCAATCGCGGTAGTTAGCGTGGTCAGTGCGGTAGCGGCATTAGTCGTACTCGTGATGTCGATAGAGCTGGTAATACCCAACGTCGCGGCCGTTATATCGACGCTACTGACTAAGACGCTCGAAGCGGTACCGCCTGAATCAACACCGAAGTGGATTGTTGACGAACCGCTTGCACTGTCGAGCATGCTTGTTTCGTTAAACTCAGTCCTCTGCGCGACACGGTCGATCTCAGCGGCCATCTCCTGAAACTCGTTGTCCATAATCCTTCGCTGCTGGGCAGAGTACGACCCGGTAGCGGCCTGTTCGGCCAGCTCTTTCATACGGACAAGAGCGTCGTCAATCACCGCCATCGCACCTTCCATGGTCTGCAGCATGCTGATGCCGTCCTGTGCGTTACGAGCACCCTGCTTAATCATAGCGATGTCGGCCCGCATCAATTCGCGAACAGCTAAGCCGGCGGCGTCATCCTTGGCACTGTTAATACGCAAGCCGGATGACAGCCTCTCGATAGACTGGGCGAGAGAATCGTAACTCAGGCCTAATTGCCTTGCGGCGTTTTCCGCCATAATGTTGTTCTTAATTGCTAACATATTCCTAACTCCTTTAAATAAAATTGCCCCTGTCAGGACCATTAACTTAAAATCACTGGGCAGATACAGCGCGGTAAAAACCACGCCGAGGTTCTGCTAAATGCAATTATCGGCAGATGAAACGGGCACTTGAGGAGTTTGTTGTGCAAAAAAGGGGAGTCAAACAATACGACCGATAGTGTTTCTACTGGTGAGATAGATAATGTAGGAAATATAGAAAAAGATGTGGAGAAAAATTTTTCTCCACACCAAAATTTTTTTCTAAAAATGCCGGGAGCTTAACCTGAAACCCAGAATCGAGGTAGTCGCACTCCAATAATGAGGGCAAACCTATATTATAGTCTTGTTCAATTAGACGGCAATCGCTCTCCAGCCCTGATTCAGCTCTTCCATCAACCCGATCACCTCGCGAATCATTAGTGGGTCATTGCTGATATTGGCCTGGGTGAGGTGCTTGTTCATAAAGTTATACAGCTTGCGCAGGTTCTGGGCCAACTCTTGACCGGCGTCCATGTCTAAAACAGTGTTTAATTCAAAAATAATCTCGCGGGCCTTTATAATATTTTGACCCTTGGCCTCAAAATCCCCCGCTTGCAACGCCTTAAGGGCCTGCTTGAGGAATTTGATGGCGCCGTCATAAAGCATCACGACCAAGCGCCCCCTGTTCTGGGTCGTTACCGCTGTTTCTTCGTATAATCCGGTATCATTCATTTTGTTACTCCATATATAATCCGACCATCCCGTTTTAAGTATTCTGCCTCAAATTGCTCTTAAAGGCTGTTTCAATTTTTGGCGTTTTAAGCTTTCTGGCCGGGGTGGCTGTCCCCCAATGGAACAGCCACCCCGCCATTACGTGGTAAGAAGCTTAAAACATTATCCTCTCAATAGTGTCAAGGCCATTTGCGGCAGTGCGTTAGCCTGTGACAGCATGGCAACACCTGCCTGTGCTAAGACCTGGTTCCTGGTCAAGGCGGCCATTTCCGTGGCCACATCTGCGTCCGATATACGCGACTCGGCGGCTAACATGTTCTCAGCCTGGATGTCAAGGACCGTTGCGGTACTTTCAATACGGTTCATCTTGTAACCGAAACTGGCTCGGGCACTATCTTTTACCCTAATGGCAGAACCAATGGTGGTCATTGCGGCAGCGGCGTTGGTCGTGGTCGTGATGTCAATAGCGCTGGTAATGCCCAATGCCGCAGCCGTAACATCAACGGAATTAACGGTGAGGATAGAACCTGAGCCAAAGTGAATCGTGTTGACGCCGGTACCGCTATCGAGCATAGTTACGGTGTTAAACTCTGTTTTCGTCGAGATACGATCGATTTCCTGGGCCATTTCCTGAAATTCCGCATTCATAATTCTCCGCTGCTGCGCAGAATACGTCCCTGTAGCGGCCTGCTCGGCAAGCTCGTTCATGCGGATGAGTGCGTCATCGATGGCCGCCAGGGCTCCTTCGAACGTCTGCAACATACTGATCGCGTCCGAAGCGTTACGGGAGCCCTGCCTAATTACGGCGATATCGGCCCGTATCAATTCCCGAACAGCTAAGCCGGCGGCATCATCCTTTGAACTGTTGATACGCAGGCCCGACGAAAGCCTTTCCACCGACTCGGCCAACGCATCATAGGCTCGACCCAGATGCCTCGCTGCGTTGCTTGCCATTATATTGTTTTTGATAGCTAACATGTTTCAATTCTCCTTACCAGAGTCCCTTGCAAGGACCAAGCTTCTTACATTTTTACGTTTACGCTTTCAAATAACAATCCGATAAAATCATCATTTACCGCTGTGTTCAAAGACTATTATCGGAAGTAGCTGTGCCGACTTAAGCACTTTATCGTCCCATAAAAAGCTAGCCCATAGCCAATCTTGCCAAAATCGCGGTTTTCGGCATCAAAAACAGCGATTTCGCAGCATAAAAAGGTCCGGAAAAACACCGACAAATTTGTCCAATTGCAGGTTTTTATCGGGCATGAAAAGCGGTATGGTTTAAAAAAGTCCAGATTCTGGGTAACGGTGATTCGTGGCTCCGCAGCGTGTGTCAGCCTCAAATCCGAAGGATTTGGGGATGGTTGTATTTCTGATTTCAGATTTCAGAGGTCAGACTTCAGACCTCTAACCTCTGACCTCCTACCTCTGACTTTGCGCAAGACAAATGGCTGCCCCAAACGAGAGCAGTCATCTGTCAGGTTCTTGCAAGGATTTTAGCCTAAATTAGTGGTTTAGCCCCTCAGTAGCTGCAAGGCCATCTGTGGCATTGTGTTGGCCTGGGCCAACATCGATACACCTGCCTGTGCCAGGACCTGGGTTCTGGTCAATGCAGCCACTTCCGTGGCCACGTCAACATCTGAGATACGCGACTCCGCTCCAAGCATGTTCTCGGCCTGAGTATTAAGCACGGCAGTACTGCTTTGAAGCCGGTTCATGGAATATCCAAAGCTGGCGCGGGCACTGTCTTTTACCTGAATCGCGGTGGTTACCGTGGTCAGTGCGGTAGCGGCATTAGTTGTAGTGGTGAGGTTGATAGCGCTGGTAATGCCCAATGCCACGGCCGTTGCATCAATAGAACTGACTGTGATGCTCGACTCCTCCCCGGCCGAACTGACTCCAAAGTGAATGACTTGCGAGCCGGTTGCACTGCTGAGCATGGCTGTGGTGTTATACTCGGTCTTGGTTGCGATACGGGTGATTTCAGCCGCCATCTCCTGAAACTCGTTGTCCATAATCCTTCGCTGCATGTCGGAATACGTCCCGGTGGCGGCCTGCTGGGCCAGCTCCTTCATACGGATAAGGGCATCGTCAATCGACGCCATCGCGGCTTCCATTATCTGCAGCATGCTGATACCGTCCTGTGCGTTCCGCGCTCCCTGCTGAAGCACAGCGATATCAGCACGGATCAATTCGCGAACAGCCAGGCCAGCGGCGTCATCCATGGCGCTGTTAATACGCATGCCGGACGACAGCCTCTCGACAGACCGGGCAAGATTATCATAGCTTATGCCCAATTGCCTTGCGGCGTTTTCCGCCATAACATTGTTCTTAATTGTTAACATATTCTTGTCTCCTTACGAAAAACCACAACCAAAAAACCTGCACCACTCAACTGGCAAATACCTTTCAATTCACAATCAAACTTTCTATGAACAATCCGATAAAATTGGCCGGCTCATCAGTTCGCAAGCCTTATTACCGGAAGCAAAATTTCCAGTGTGAGCAACTTATCGGAACGTAATAAAAACACCGATAAAAAAATTTAACTCATCTGCTCACAACCTGTATTATCGGAGGGGGACCTAAACTCTTAAGGTTTTTTATCGGGCCAGAAAGCCGCTTTTTGACCACTTTAGCGGACAATATCGGGCATTTGGGCAAAGTCCCATAAAGGACAAAAAGTCTTCCGGCGCCGACCCATTTTATCGGACATCGTGCCATCGGCCCAAAGAGCCTATTTGAAAAAAATTTAAAAAAAATTACAGAACAGGGTAATTATACGGTGCCGGACAGTGCGTCCGCGGGTAGGGACAGTCCTTAAAAAACAGCTAAACTCTATGTGAAATTGCAGTTGCGAAAAGGGGATTTGGCTATGTCGGATGCCAATAGATTCTGTAGGGATATTTCGACGCTAAGGGCCGCCAATGGTATCGGTATGTTCTGGGTGCTAATACCGGTATGTTTTGGGTGATAATAAAGGTTGGGCTTAGACCAGCGGCGGGGCTTCGGCAGCTCTGCCGGCGGTCGGAACATCAGTACCGCAACTTAGCAGGGCGGTAAAGATATCGAACACCGTTACAGTGCCCTGTATTTTACCCTGTTCATCCACCACGGGCATACAACGGCCGCCGTGTTCGCTCATGGCCTGCATTACCGCTGCCAATGTCGCATCCGGCCTTACGGTGCGAACGGGACGGCTCATGACCCATTGTGCCTTGATTTGCAGCGTCGCAACATCCATGGGGCCGCGCCATTTTGTAAACATCGACTGCAGATATGGACTTAACGCCCCCCGAACATCGGATTTGGATACTATTCCCTCGAGATTTCCTTTTTCGCCAACCAGTAAGTATCCTGTATCATGCTGCTGCATTTTCGCGAGCAGTTGCTCGACCGTTGCTTCCGCTGAGACCCAGACGACATCCACTCTCATCACATCCTTGGCGGCAAGCCCTGTCAGGATGGCGCTGGCTTCGGCAAACTGGCCTGGCAAAAACGCCGGAGACTGCTTCATCTTGCGAATAGCATCGGAAACCGGCTGGTCCTGAGCCTGAGCTGGTTGTGTCGCCTCCTGTTTGTCGTCCGATTCGGCCTGTTGACCTGTATCCTGCTGCCGGTCAACATCTTGGGGGGCCGAGGCCTCATCGCCCGGCTCCTCGTCCGCAGAGCCTTCATCAGCCTGTGCCTCTTCAGCAGAGGCTTGCCCCGTGTCAGCTTCGGCCTGGGCAGGGGCATCTTCGGCATCAGGCTGCTGGGCGGCAGCTTCCTCGGCAGGAGCCTGGTCTGTGGTGGCCTCCGTCGTGGAGGCTGCTTCTGTAGCAGCTTGCTCGGCAGGGGTTTCCTGGGTAGCAGCTTGTTCCTCAGCAGCTTGGTCTGTGGCGGCTTCGGCCGTAGAGGCTTCTTCCGTGGTAGTTTCCTCTCCAGACGCTGTTTCTGTAGCGGTTTCTTGGGCGGGGACTTCAGTGGCACTTTGTTCCTCGGTGGATTCAGCGTCCGCACGTGCCTCCTCGGCGGAAGGTTCAAATACCGACTTAGGATAAAGTACCGCACACCTGAAAGGCCCCAATGGGTCAATCGTCATTTCAAACGTAAGAATCAGCAGTTCCTCGTCATCGGCAAGGCCAATCTTTTCTTCGGGTTTGGCCCATGGATTGCCAATGAAGGTTCCACTCTGGGCAAAATGCTTGTACTCGGCCTTTTCTTCCTGAAAAGCCCGGTCCCACGAACTAACCATCAAGTTGCCCACTTCTCCCAGCGCGTCGCCGATCTCGTTAGCCTGCTCCTCGGTGCCACTCTGTCGATTTTGCGTAATGATTTGCTCGGGCTGCATGACAAATGTACCGGCGATGGTAAACAGCCCTTCCCGGTCGAATACAACGTGGAATTGGCCGTTGACCGCACCTTCTGCCTTGACAGAGCACACCGCCGCGAGCTTCTTGTAGGTATCTTTGAGTTCCTTTACAGTGCCTGTAGTAACCTCTATCTGCCCGGCACTGACCGGTGTATCAAACATCGTAGAGATGTCCTCGGCGAAGGTCTTAAATGCCTCCACAGTCACCTCGGCCGTCATGGATTCAAGTTCTGCTTGCGACTGTGCCATAATCTGCCTTGTTCAATGCCAAATTTCTACAGTGAGGGTAATATTCTATACGTACCGACACTCTAATAGACCATCGTCTATTCAAATGCCGGACTTTAGAATGTTTTCGGCGGCGGATTGGGCACCTTCAGGTGTGTCTAATAGCCCGGATTCGAGCTCGTTTTGAGCCTCGTCAACGGCCTTTGGGTCGGCATCTTCCA
>JGI10211J14876_10000763_pt1 | contig 13881 bp, 14 predicted proteins | sample Etolagsediment_FD_14876 | JGI IMG/M metagenome (IMG submission 14876)
TCCGATTCTTGTAAGTCTGTCATTGTGGGCAATGGCAAGTTCAGAGACATCGCCATTGAGGATTGATTCCACCAAGGAGATGAATCCTTTTCTTTCGAAGTTGAACCCGCTACCAATATCTTTAATGACTTTGAATTTAGGAAATTCTTTTTTAAGAGCAATAATCTGTCTGTTAAGATCTTCTTTTTGTTTTGAGGAAGAGACCCGTGCATAGATAATTTTTTTTCTGTTAGGCTTATTGTCATTTCTAGGAATGAGTTGATATCTTCTATGTCCACCACTTGTAGTAATGAAGTTAATTTTTCCTTGAAGAGCCCATTTTCGTAGAGTTTCTTTAGTGACTTTGTAATGTTCAGCAGCCTTTTTGGGGGTAACAAACATTTTTTCTTAATTCCAGGAGAGACAGGAGGCATATATAATATTATAAAATACAAAAGCTTTAAACTGTTTTTTAGGGTTGCGATTTCTGTGATTTTAGTAGACAGTGATATTAAGAAAACTGCTGAAATTTGTGTTGTTGATGAAGATTTAGTTGAAGTTAAAGGAAATATTGTAAAAATTGGTGTATGGTATAATAATGAGGCAGGATATGCAAACCAAGTTATTGAGGTAATACGGAAAAAATATTTTTTTTAATTGCTAAATAAAATATGAGTATTTTATTAGAAGACAGAGTTTTATGTGATTTAGAAATGTTATTGTTAGGCGCTTTTAATCCTTTAGACGGATTTTTAGGAAAGGATGACTATGAAAGTGTTGTTGAAAATTGCCGTTTAGCTGATGGCAAATTATGGGCAATGCCCATTGTTTTACCAGTTAGCGAAAAAGACCACGAAAAACTTTCTGATGTTTCCGAAATTGTTTTAAAAGACAAAACACAATTGCCTATTGCTGTTTTAAAGGTGACCGATAGATGGCAGCCTGATTTAGTAAATGAATGTGTTAAAGTATATGGCAGTGATGATACCAACCATCCTTATGTTAGTGAAGTTTTATCTTGGGGTAATGTTTGGTATTATGGTGGCAAAGTTGAAAAAATCAGAGATGTTTTACATTATGATTTTACAGATTTTAGGTGGAGTGCCGAGCAGAGCCGCAATTTTATTGCTGAAAGAGGCTGGCAAACTGTTGTTGGATTCCAAACCAGAAATCCAATGCATCGCAGTCATTATGAATTAACTAAATATGCAATGCGAATGGCTGGTGAAGATGCCAAATTATTGTTGACACCTGTTGTTGGTGTTACCCAAGCATGTGATGTTAATTATCATGTCCGTGTTCGTTGTTACCAGAAGTTGATGAAGTATTATGGTGATGATGGCCAGTTGGTGTTATTACCATTAAGTATGAGAATGGCTGGACCAAGGGAGGCATTATGGCATGCACAGATTCGTAAGAATTATGGTTGTACACATTTTGTTGTAGGAAGAGACCATGCGGGGCCGAGTTATAAGAAGAAGAATGGCGAAAGTTTTTATGGTCCATATGATGCTCATGAGTTGTTAGAGAAATACAGTGAGGAGATTGGGTTGAAGGTATTGTTATCTAAGATGATTGTATATTCTGGTGGTGTTTACAAACCAGTGGATGAGGTAGCAGAGGGAGAGGAAGTAATGAATATAAGTGGGACAGAACAGAGACGTATGTTAAATGCAGGGGAACAGATACCGGAGTGGTTTACTTTCCCAGAGATTGCAGAGGAATTGAAGTTGGAATTCAGGGGAAATAAGAGGAAAGGTTTGTGTTTATATTTTGTTGGATTGAGTGGCAGTGGTAAGTCAACGTTGGCCAACTTTGTTTTACAGAAGATACAAGAGAGGGAGAGTGAAAGGAATGTTACAATTTTAGATGCTGATGTTATTAGGACACATTTAAGCAAAGGTTTGGGATTTTCTAAGGAAGATAGGAGTACTAATGTCAGACGTATCGGATATGTTGCCAGTGAGATTGTTAAACATCATGGCATTGTTATGGCTGCCAATATTGCTCCTTATGAGGAAGATAGGGCATATAATAGGGAAATAATTAGTGCTGGTGGAAATTATGTGGAAATTTTTGTGGATACTACATTGGATAAGTGTGAAGAAAGGGATGTTAAAGGATTGTATAAATTGGCCAGAGAAGGTAAGATTGCCCAATTTACTGGTATTAGTGACCCATTTGAGAGGCCAGAAAATGCAGAAATTGTTGTAGATGGTGGGGAAGATTTGGATAAAGTGGTTGGACAGATTTTAGAATGGTTGGAACAGAGAGGATTCATTTGAGATGATACGACCTTCATTGATAAATATTTTTTTTGGAATTTTGGAATAAATAGTGGGGTCATGGGATACNATTATTAGNGTGGATTTTTTGCTTAATTCGTTTATCATTTTTAGTACAAATTGTTTATGATAAACATCTATACTTGATGTTGGTTCATCTAATATTATTATAGGATTGTTGCGGAAATAACAGCGCAGCAGGTAGATTATTTGTTTTTGACCACCAGAAAGTTTATCTCCATATTTTCCCACATTGGAATTCAGGCCATTTGGTAGATTATGGAATACTTTCATTATATCAAGTTGTTGTAGTTTTTCTGTTATTTCTTTATGGGATTTATTTGTTCCATATGCAATGTTTTCCATTATTGTTCTGTTAAATAATTTTATATTTTGGTTGACTGTGGATATTTTTGAGCGCAAATAATCTTTATTTATATTATTTATTGGTTGATTATTGATAAATATGGTACCTTCTTGTGTTTGATAGAGTCCCAAAATTAATTTTAAAATTGTTGATTTACCAGAGCCGGATTTACCGATAATTGCTATTTTATCTTTTGCATTTATTGAAAAGGAAATATTATGAAGTGATTTTTTATTGGTGTTAGGATATGTAAAAGACACATTTTGGAAACGAATGTTACCGTTTATTTCCAGATTTTTTATGTGACCAATTTGTTCTGGTGAAGTTTCCAGAGATTTTAAAAATTGGTTGTTTTCTTTTAGTGTACCAAAATATACAAATGATTCTGCTACTCTTCTGGAAAGGGTTCTGAGATGTTTTACTAAAAATAGTGTTAAAGTTATGAGTGAAATGGCGGTTGCTGATGATAATTGATTTTTCTTGTAGAAAAAAAGTGTAAAACCAATGAGAACTGCAAAAAGGAACACATTTATTATTGCTCCTACCCATTTTACTAATGTTGATGCTTTTAATTGCGAACGTAATTTCTCATCATAATGGTCATGCAATTGTGCGAGACGTTGTTGTTCAGTTTTTGATAAACCTGCAGATATAATGGACATACTGTTGTTTAAAGTGTCGTCTACATCTTCAAGGAGTGCATTTTCTTTGGATTCTTTTGATGTTACTTTATCAATTGATTTAATGGATATCCAAGAAAAGATGACTAAATAGATTAAGATTGCCAGAGTTCCAATGGCACCTATTTTAGGGTTAAGATAGAAGAGATAAACGCAAGTAATTGCCATTGTAATGAAGAATGGGAGGACATATTTGTTGAAATTAGTGAAAAAGAGGGATACGAAAATGGGTGCTTTTAGTAGTCTACTTACAATCTCACCTGTTTTTACGTTATCGTAGCTTACATTTATTTTATTTAAAATTATGTCTACAACACCAAGACGTACTTCTCTTTCTAATTTTGGAAAATATTTTACATCAATACGGTCTTTAATTGTTATGGATGCTTCAATAACTATGTAGGCAATAAAAATGAGTATAAAAAGGAAAAGGAGGGAATTATATTTTGTTTTAATGTTGGGTAATCTGGTAAAAATCTGGCCAGAAAGGTAAGATATTACGACCATTTCTAAAGGGTAATTTAGAAGAATAAGGAAAAAATTGGATACAGACCAGCTTCTATTATTTTTAACAAATTGGAAACAATACGAATGTAAATTCATATAATTAATATATAGAATATTATATGAATTATTCTTGGATAAAATACTCTGAGATTGTTAATATTGTTGAATTAGCTGCACAAATCATTTTGCAGATTTATACAAGTGATAATTTCCACATAGAGTTGAAGGGTGATACAAGTCCTTTAACTATTGCCGACAGGAAAGCCAATGAATTTATTTGTAAAGAATTAAAAAATTTATACCCAGAGATACCTATTATTTCTGAGGAAAACAAAAATGATAGTTGGGATGTTCGCAAAAATTATACATTTGCTTGGTTAGTGGATCCATTAGATGGAACTAAAGAGTTTATAAAAAAAAATGGTGAATTTACAGTGAATATTGGATTAATTTATAATGGTGTACCAGTTGCTGGATTTGTTAATATTCCTGTTGAAGGAAAAACATATTGGTCGGTTGAAGGTATGGGTGCATATGTAAAGGAAGTTGGGAAACAATCTATTAAGATTGAAGAATTCTGGGAAAATTATTGTAAAAATGATAGAGTTAAGGTAATTTGCAGTAGGTCACATATGAGTGATGATACTAAGAAATTTATTGCTGGATTGGGTGATGTTGATATTGTAAATGTTGGAAGTAGTATTAAAATTTTATGGATTGCCGAAAAAAAAGCGGATGTTTATCCAAGAATTGCACCAACAATGGAGTGGGATACTTGTGCAGCACATGCTATATTAAAAGAAGTTGGAGGAAGTTTAAGGATTTATCCTGAGATGGAGGAGGAAGTAAGGTATAATAAGGAAAATTTGTTGAATCCTTTTTTCGTAGCATCATTATAATTCAAAACTGGATTTATTGGGAAAAATTGTGTTAAGAAAATTAATTATTTTTATTTCTTCATTTTTGTTGATAGATTTTCGTGCATCTTCTATTGCTAAATAGTTGTAATATTTAATGAATGTGAATTTTATTTGCAAAGTATTGAGGTGATGGTTATCTAATATTGTTATTATTCTGGTGGTATGATTGTTCCAACGAGCAATTTTATTTTGTATTAAAAATTGTATATATCCTTCTATATATGTGAAGTTGGTGTTTGTGCGGAATTTTTCGGTTAACAATGTTTTTATATGTTGTTTGTTATTGTTATTAAATATTTTACATAATGTTTTATTTAAAATTTTAGGTGTGTGACCACCAGTTATTCCAGTATCTTTTAAGTTTAAAAGTTTTAGTGTATGTTTTCGTGCATTTGTTACACCAGTATCAAATTTTAATACATTTTGTTCAAATTTTTTTAAAATAGTGTAATATTGGAAGTTACTAAAAATGATGTCAGTTTCTTGTGGATATTGCATTTTTCCCGTATGCGTGTCTATTAAATCTTCTATTTTTAGTGGTTTCGTTAAAATTATATCATCATTAAAATATACAAAATATTCTGTTAAATTGGGTATTTTATAAAGTTGCGATTCAATGGCATTGGAATTATATGTTGAAATATTATTTGGCATTAATTCTCTGTAATCTATTACTGTTAGTTTTGGATGATTTTTTAACCAATTCGGTTGTGAGCCATTATTAGTAACAAGATAAATATGGTGGTAATAGGGCATATATAATTCTATTGAACGAAGGACATATTTTACTTCATCAAATGAGGAATAATTTGCAACGTGGTTTGCTTCTGTTCCTTTAAATAAATAATACCAATGTGCTTTTTCTTTTTGCCATTCTTTATTTGTTGCATCTACCCATGTTATAACTATATCCATTATATATATGGAAGGTTAAATTTTTAATTTTGTGAACACACCATAATGGTCACTTTGTTGGAGTTCTGTTCCAGTTAAATAAAATTCTTGTATTTTGTAATCTTTTTTGGTGTATATTCTGTCCAATCTTGATTGTCTTTTGGATTTTATATTTTTGTTTGTTTTTCCGTCATAAGTAAATTTGTAATATTCCGGTTCACTTATTGTTTGGAACACATCTTTTAGATTTGTTTTTGGGTATTGTGTTGTAAAATTGGTGTCACCCATTAAAATCGCATTTTCTGATGTTATTTCTTCACAATAGTTTAATTGGTTTATTTTTTTGTAAGATGTTTTATCAAACACGCTTTCTAAATGGAATGTTCCAACTTGGAATGGCAGTGTTGTAAAATTTGTTAGAAGAAGATTTCTTCCCATTTTAGAATCAGGAAGGAGTATTCTGTTGTAATCTTGGATTTCATATTTAGAAAGTAACAATGTATCATATGTTTGTTCTAAGGGAAATCCCGCAAAATTGTAATTTAATTTCCGTTTTAGAATGTGTGATATTGGTTCTGTTACTTCTTGGAGTGCAATTATATCTGGATTTAATTGTTTTATTTCTTCAATTAGTTGCAGAGTTCTTTGTAAAATATTTTGTTCATCAAACCAAATATTCCATGTTAAAAGTGATACCATTTGTTATTGTTTAGTAATTATAAAATTATTAATCATTTTTTATTGTGCAAATTGGAAATTTTCCCAAGCATCTTGCGAGGATGATGTTGGGAATCCGTTATTTGCTCTACAATATGGGCACTGACCTCTTTTATCATCCCAACTTTTAGACACTGTTTCCCACCAATTAGTTAAGCAATTGGTGTGTATAACATGTTCACATTGTCGGCATTTTTGGATGTTTTTTGTAAAATCTTCCATACATATTGCGCAATATTCGTCTCTTTCAATGGAGACTGTGTTAGTTTCTGAATTGTTTTCTTCCAATTTCTTTTTATCAATTGCTTTTAGTAAGTTTTCCTTGATTGATAATATTTTTGTGGGATGTTGTAGGTCTGTTAGTGTTTCTGTATCATTAAAAAGTGCATTAGCTTTAGCCAGATGCATTACAAGGTAAATATGTTTACAAATTGTTTGTCTTAATCTAAAATCCATGCAACTACATTTTGCTGTGCAATTATCTGATGAAGAATTAAATTCCAAAATATATGGTGTTTTTCTGCTACCCAATATACCAACATCATATTCCGTATCAGATTTTTCATTGTAATAGGTAATCTTCATATTCTGTTCCTTTGCTCTTGCTTTTCTTGTGGCCATTTTATATGTTTTTTTACTTAGAAGTTGGATAGTAAAAAAATCAATTTTTTAGGATAGATAGAGAGGACCAGTTCTTTCATGGGGTTGTAAATATGGAAGATGGAAAAAATTTAATATATCTTCTTCATTCTTGAGGTTTGGGATTTCTTCCTGTTTTTTAGTTGTTATACCTTTTTCGTTTAATTTGTATCCATGGCGTTGTGCATGTTCACGCATATTTCTGTTATATTTATCGCTGCCCGTGAAGTAAAGAATTGCAAATGGGTATTCGTGGGGTGGTGTATAGAGGATATCAATGCGTCTGGGAGGAAGGTTGGGTAGTTTACAAATACCCATAAATTTTTTGGGACCTTCAGCAAGTGTTTCAATTATATAGTGATGAGTTTTAAGTAGTTGTATGAGTTCTATTATGCTGTTAGTGAGGGGTTTATATGTAAGAAGGATGTCAATATCTCCACTGGTTTCAGCTTGCCGACGATAGGAGCCGACAATTTCAAATTGGAAGTTTTTTTCTATATTATTGGTGGGATTAAGCCAGAGGTTTTTTATTTGTTTATGATGAATTAGCATTTCTTGTCGGGGAATTCTTTTTATAAGATGATGATGATATTTTAGTCCAATTAATTGCTTGTTGTTAAGTAGATGTTGATTTTCTTTTAGTAATTGCAGTGTAGTGATTCCTTGGTTGTATAGGTCATTGGCTTTTTGTGTACCAATTCCGTAGATTGTTGTAAAAATGTTGATTGTTTGTTGTTGAGGTGTTAGGGTTGGTTGTTCTTTAAGATAACCGAAAGTGATTATTTCATCTATTTTTTGGCTGATACTTTTGCCAATACCTTTAAAGGATAGAAGTTGAGAGGAGGATGTTATAGGGTCGGGGAATTGTTCAATAATGTTGATTGCATTTTTGTATGCACGATAACGGAAGTTGTTTGTTAGTTTTTCGTGGTTAGCTAATTTGGAGAGTTCGGAGATGATATTTTGGTTGTTTTCCATTTTTATAGAAAGTTAAAATATTTTTAATTGTTTATTTATGTGGCAGAAATATTGTTGGCGAGAGGAAGGAAAAATTATTGCATTATATAATTATCAGGATAATGATGTACAATATTTTTTTGAATTTGAGATTGTTGGTGAGGTAGTAGAGGGCTTATTATTTTGTAGTAAGGGGGAATGGGATAGGAGGTGGCAGAAATATTTTCGAGAGAAGGAGATGCTAGGAATTGGGGAAATGTTAAGAATTGATAAAATTTTATGGCCAGATAAATAAATGATATGGTATATTTTTTTAAAATTGTTGTCTGAATCAATGTTGAGTTTTTATCCTGCAATGGTTAAATGGATTAAATTTCCCATTGTTAATCAATTATGGGGGAGATTAGTTGTTTATACAGTGATTTCCATGATTTTTATGAATTGGCGGGGAGTGTGGAATTATTTGTTTTCATGGATTGGGTTGATATTAGCGGCCGTTAATATATTGCATATTTACACCAGTTATGTAGGATTTAATAATTTAGAAGCGGGAGTTTCTTATTCTATATTTTATATTTATCCTTTGGTTATATTGTTGTTTTCAGGTTGGTTTAAATGGTGGGGTATTATACCATTAATCGGCGCCGGTTTGTTAGGCTATAGCAATTGGCGTGATTTAGTTAAAGAAAAGGAAGAGGAAGGAAAGAAGAAATGGTTAAAGGGTATTGGTGGTATTTTAGGGGCAATGATTACTGAAGTTTTATTGTTTTTTATTGTTAAAAGATTTGGCGGAGATAATAAATGGAATGTTTTGTTTATTGCTTATTTGTTGCCAGCAATTGTAGTAAGTTGTGTGTTAAATAAGAGAGTTTTGCCAAGAGGGGAAATGGACAAGAAAGAATGGTTAAAAAATGTTGGAATTTTGCTGGGGGTTAATGGGGTAATTGGTGCTTTAGGATATTATTTGCGATTTTATACTATTGGGAAATTGCCGGTGGTTATTTACAGTGGATTGAGTTATTTTGGTATTATTATGGCATATGTTTATGGTTGGAGTTTGAATAAGGAAAAAGTGGGTTGGTTTAGTTTAGTGGGAAGTTTGCTGATTATTATTGGTGGATTGTTGATTTCTAAAAATTGAAATAAAATAGTTTAAAGGTTTGAATCTAATATTCCAAAATGTTAAGTTACGTTTTAAAGTTGATGGGTTTTGAAGTTGGAGAGGGTCCGATTGTTTTTGTGGATTCATGCAGGCTAAGTGATTTACCGATGTATTGTAATGAAGTTGAAAAAAAAATAGAGGCAAGGAGTATTAAGGATATTAAAGATATAGTTTGTGACGATTCTTAAATTTTTCTTCTAATTAATTATAAGTATGACTATGGATATGACTAAAATTAGTGTAAGTGACAAGCCATTTATTTCTATTAATTCTGGAAATAAAGAGGTAAAATCTGTTAAAAAAGTTGAAAAAAAATGTCATCCCAAACCTTGTTGTGGCCCTCCTGGACCCAGAGGTTGTCCAGGACCCCAAGGAGTAGAGGGACCAATGGGAAGGCAAGGTGATGAGGGACCCAAAGGTGATAAGGGTGAACCCGGTGCCAGAGGTCCAGAGGGAGTTCCGGGGGCAACTGGAAACCAAGGTGATGAAGGCCCCAGAGGTGATAAAGGAGAACCTGGTGCCAGAGGTCCTGAAGGAACACCCGGAGCTACTGGTGCGCCTGGACAACCTGGAAGGGATGGAACCAGTTTTAAAGTTTTTAAGGTGTTTGATAGTGAAGCCGCATTTTTAGCTGATACAAGTGAATATCCCAACAATATTGGTGAATATGTTATTGTTAATACTGCAACCGTAAGCCAATTGTATGTATATTTAGGGGATAATAAAGGAAATGTGGGATACAAAAATGCCTACAAATTTATTGGAAATTTAGAGGAAATTGTTACAATTGAAGGACCACCTGGGCCTCCTGGACCTGTTGGAGCACCCGGAAGCAATGGTGCCAGAGGTGACCCTGGTCCTCGTGGTGAAACTGGTAAACAAGGCCCATTGGGTCCAATTGGACCACAGGGAAATACTGGTGCTAAAGGAGACCCTGGTCCTAGAGGAGAAACTGGAAGACAAGGACCACCTGGACCAGCTACTGGTGACCCTGGTGCGCCTGGTGCGCCTGGTGCTCCCGGAACAAAAGGAGACCCTGGCGCTCCAGGAACAAAAGGAGACACTGGCGCACCTGGGGCTATAGGTCCGCCAGGACCACCTGGACAACCAGGTGGGTTAAATAATATACAGGATTATATATTTGGGTACACGTATAATAGTACACCTCAAGATGCAACAGTGTTTAATGATTTTAGTTATATTGACATTCCAATTATATTAAAAAAAAATTATGTATCGGCTACACTTAAAAGTTTGGAGTTAGTTTTCGCATGTTCTAATTCAACTGGTTCAGTTGCTCAACTATTTTTAAGATCAAATAATAATTCAGTAGCAACTCTAAATTTTGTTACAACTCGGGTAAATAATGTTGGAAGTACACTTATTAATAGTACATTTGTAACAATTATTGAATGTACATTACAAATAACTACTAACTTCCAAGTTTATCAAAATGATAGTTTAACTTTACGTGTAGCTTTTTTGGGACAAACTACCAACAATTTTACTTATTTTGTATTTAATTCAACATATGACTACCCAGATTACATAGTATCAGATTTTTATCCAAATATGTTAACAAATTTATATAATGCGGTTACTCCACGTCAAAATTTTAGAATGGAACTATATTATCCTCCCGGAACATCTTATTCTATTATTGAAACTACGCCTTCTGATTTGGGAAATCAGACATTCGCAATTATTAAAAATGAAACACATGGAGCAACTGATTGCTTTAATACTCCTTGTCTTTATGGTGGTGCATTATTTGAAAGTGGACAAAAAGTATTAATCGCTTTTACTTTAACAAGTAGTTCTAATGAAAAACCTGATGGTACCTATTATTCTTATAGTACTATTAATTCTGTTAATGAATCATTGGAGACTTTTACGATTGGTACAGAAATTTCCGAAGATTTATTTACTTTAAGTCTTACGGATGGTAGTTATGCTAATTTACGTGTATATAATGTTGATTCAGACGACATTAATTATACAGCTGGGTTGTTATATTATTCTCCATTTAATTTAAATAATTATGAGAGTGAGCAGATACCTGTTGCATCTGCACTATTCGCAGATTTAATGTTAAATTAATTTATTTTTTATAATTAGATGATAGAAAATATACATCTAATAACTGGAGCCTATAAATTTGTGAGAAATTATCATTATACATTGATAGAAAAAAAGAGGGCTAAAATTTTAGGGGAAATAAAGATAAATACGCATATGAATGATAAGATTTTGGAAAAAAGATTGTTTGAATGTAGTTTATTATCCAGTCATAATTCTTATCTATCTAATTATCAGAATTTTGATTCATCTGATATAGGAAATATACAATTTTTAATTGAATTAGGTGTTAGATGTTTAGAATTTGATGTTTATTATATTAATGGTGTGTTAAAAGTTGGTCATGGAACAAAAAATATTAAGTATGATTTTTTAACAACAAACTTGATTAAATTGGAAGATATTTTTATATTAATTAAAGATAAAGCATTTCGTGATTTTTCTGATATGCCATTAATTATTAATTTGGAATTGTTAACGAAGGGTGATAGGGAAGCGCATAGGAAGATAGCTGAAAAAATAAGAAAATATTTTTATGGATATATATTGCATTCTAAGTTTGAGAATGCAAAGATGAATTTAGGTTGGGTGAAGTTAAAGCATTTGAGGAAGAAGATTATTTTTATAACTGGTGATAAATTAGGCGAAAATGATCCATTGGCGAAATATATTAATGCATATTCTTATAAATTATGTGAAATTGTAAAGGAAGTACCAGAAAATTATATTTTAAATTTATCGGATAAACAGTTTTATTGTAATAAAAAATTAGTTAAAGAGCATATTAAGAAAAAAGGATTGGTTAGAATTTATCCAAGAGCAAGTTTAATGCATCATTTTAGTAGTAATTATTATTATAATGATATGTTAAAAATAGGTGTACAAATGTGTGCGTTAAATATTCAACAAATGGGGCAAATTGCGGTTGATTATATTTATGATTTTGATAAAAATGGTGGGAGTATTTATTGAATTGGTTTTCTTGTTTGTATTTCAACATATCTTGGAACGAATCTTACCAATTCTTTAGGGTTATTAGCATTAGGTAATTGAAGTCCAATTTCTATTGTTTTTGTTGTTGTTCTTTCAAGATTGCGAGCAAGGTTGACTTTTTTACATTCTTTATTAGAGACGAAAAGACAATCACTTTGGAAAAGTATGTTAAGGATATCGCTCATAATAATATGGAGATTATTTTTTAGGATATACCGGACGGACACCGCTATTTTGCTCACTCGCACCCACCAAAGGTGTGTGCTCTACAAATCGCAAAAAGCTCCTGTGTCTCGTCCTCGTGCGCTGCCGTGCCCCTTTGGGGCACTTGGGCGCCCAGCAAAGCTGGGTGCGCTCCTCGCCAATAACCCAGCTCAGCTGGGTTATTGGCTGCGGCTCACTAAAAATGCGCAAAGCGCATTTTTAGCTCGGGAGTAAGACAATTATATTGTGTTTACAAGGGAAAGATGGATACACAATTTATCGTCCAATTGTAGATTTTTTTTTTCAGTAAATATCAACAATTCCTGCCTAATTGTAGAAATTTTTTTAAGTTAATCATACAATTCCCAACTAATTGTAGAAATTTTTTTCAGTAAATTTCTACAATTGCTGCCCAATTGTAGAAATTTTTTTAAGTTAATCATACAGTTCCGTCCAATTGTAGAAATTTTTTTAAGTTAATTATACAATTCCCAACTAATTGTAGAAATTTTTTTTAGTAACGTCTTTTTATCTTTTATTGTAGAAATTTTTTTTTGTAATTTCTAAAATTCTGTCCAATTGTAGAAATTTTTTTCAGTTAATTATACAATTTCCCAACTAATTGTAGATTTTTTTTTAAGTTAATTATACAATTTACCAACTAATTGTAGATTTTTTTTTAAGTAAATCATACAATTCCGTCCAATTGTAGAAATTTTTTTCAGTAACGTCTTTTCCTCTTTTATTGTAGAAATTTTTTTCAGTAAAATCAACAATTCCCGTTTAATTACAGAATTTTTTTTCAGTTATTTTAACAATTTAAACAAAACGTAGAAATTTTTTTCAGTAACGTCTTTTCCCATTTTATTGTAGAAATTTTTTTCAGTTAATTTAACAATTTCCGACCAATTGTAGAAATTTTTTTCAGTAAATTATACAATTTACCAACCAATTGTAGAAATTTTTTTAAGTAAATCATACAATTCCCGTCCAATTGTAGAAATTTTTTTCAGTAAATCATACAATTCCGTCCAATTGTAGAAATTTTTTTAAGTTAATTATACAATTCCCAACTAATTGTAGAAATTTTTTTAAGTAAATTATACAATTTACCAACTAATTGTAGAAATTTTTTTAAGTAAATTATACAATTTACCAACCAATTGTAGAAATTTTTTTCAGTAAATCATACAATTCCGTCCGATTATAGAATTTTTTTTTTAAGTAAATCCAACAATTTCAACTAATTGTAGAAATTTTTTTCAGTAAATTCAACAATTTCACGCCTTATTGTAGAAATTTTTTTAAGTAACGTCTTTTCTCATCCAATTGTAGAATTTTTTTACAATTTACCAAGTTATTGTAGAAATTTTTTTAAGTAAATACCAACAATTCCCGCCTTATTGTAGAAATTTTTTTAAGTAAATACCAACAATTCCTGCCTTATTGTAGAAATTTTTTTAAGTAAATACCAACAATTCCTGCCTTATTGTAGAAA
>JGI10211J14876_10000765_pt1 | contig 13879 bp, 7 predicted proteins | sample Etolagsediment_FD_14876 | JGI IMG/M metagenome (IMG submission 14876)
GTCCTACAAGTGGATCTGTTCAAATTGATGGTGGTGTTGGTATTGTAAAAAAACTCAATGTTGGAGGTGCTGTTGATCTTGATAGTACTTTAAATGTAGACGGTACAGCAGTTTTTCAAGATACAGTAGAACTCAATAGTTCATTAATTGATATAAATCAAGAAACTGGAGTTGCCGGTGAAGATTATCGTTTAGCATCAGTTGGCACTGGAGTTTCTTGGAGACCTCCCGGTGTAGAAACACAAAATACAATTTGGGTTTCAAAGGATGGTAATGATTTAAATAGTGGATTATTGGAAGGTGATGCAAAGGCAACGGTCGGTAGTGCAGCAGCAATAGCACAACCTGGTGATACGATAAAAATTCGTCCAGGAAGATATATTGAGAATAATCCAATTGGACTTCGAATCGATGTATCAGTCACTGGAGAAGATATAAGACTTGTTACAATCGAACCACAGAATCCAAATTTAGATGTTTTTTGGGTGAGAAGAGGATGTCTTATTGAAAACTTAAATTTTTCAGGTTCTACGGTTGGTGTTTCTCACGCTGGTGGTGCTGCAGTTGCATTTCCTGTAACAGGTGGTACGGCAAATAGTGGATTCCCTGACGGAGGACCAGCAACTGAAGGAGATACTGAAAGGTGGAGATCTCCGTATATTCGTAACTGTACCAACTTCATGACTGGTAGTATTGGTATGAGAATTGACGGAAATGATGCAAGTGCGTCAATTCCCGGTGCAGATCTAAAATCTATGGTTTGTGATTCATTTACACAATACAATGAAAATGGTATCGGTGTTTCAATCACTAATAATGCTTATGCACAGTTAGTTTCTATTTTCACAATTAACTGTGATATTGCAATTTATGTTTCTACTGGTGGTCAATGTGATTTGACTAACTCCAATAGTTCTTTTGGTAATTTTGGATTAGTTGCAGTTGGATTAGGATCGACACAATATACTGGATTAGTAGATGCTGATGTTATACCTGGAGATAATTCTGATGTAATTGTTGGTACAGGTGTCACTGATGTAAATAATAATCCAAGAAGACCTTTTGATGGGCAGGCATTGTATTTTAAAATTGACTTAGATAATTATCCAGATGCTGATGGTACTGGAAGAATTACCGCACCATTACAGGATATTGAAAGTATAAGTGTCATTGGATCACCGAGTGGATTCAGTCCCACAAATCCACCAACTGTAGTAATAAGAGATGCTGATGGAACAATTGAACCAAAAGGTCCTCAAGGAATTGTTGCAGAAGCTTCCGCAACAATAAATGCGGATGGAATACTCACAGAAATTGACGTTATAAATTCTGGTAGAAATTATTTGCCAACACAAAACATAGTTGTTGATATTAATGGTGATACTGGAATTGCCACTGCTGTGACCAGTCCAATTTATTTTACAGTTGCAGAAGCAACAGAAAATACAACAGGAATTACGACAATTACATTTAATGAATTTATTCCTTATGAAATATTCGAAAATGATCCATTTACACTTCAAAGAATTAGTCGTATCCTTACAAGTTCCCATTCTTTTGAGTATGTTGGAACGGGAACGAGCATAAATACATCACTACCCTTTCAGGGTGCTCTTCCAATTAAAGAAAATGAAGTTGTTGTAAGTGGTGGAGCACAAATTCCATTCACATCAACAGATCAGAAAGGAAATTTTGACATTGGTGAAGGAATTCAAGTTGATCAAACAACATCAACTATTACAGGAAGAGATTTTAGTAAAGCAATTCAAGCAGAAGTTACACCATTAATACTTGCGTTGAGATAATATGGCAGTCGCACCACTTAATAAATTTATTACACTTGCAGTTCCAGTAGCACCGGGAGAACAAACTGTATATACTGCTCCAACTGGTGTTTCTTCCATTGTCCTTTATGCTTCAGTATCAAATGTTGGAGTCAATACATATCCAACCGTTACATTTACACATAGAAGAGAAAGTACGGCATCCAGAACAGCAGGAAATATAAGAAATATAAGAGTTATTAAAAATGGAGAAATACCACCTCAAGACGCATTAGTAATTGTTGATGGAAGATTAGTATTAGAAAGATCTGCATTACTAAAAGATTCTATCGTTATTGAAGGTGTTCAAAGTGGTATTGTTGCAATAAGTACAGTGCAATATAACAATACGACTGGCATTACTACTGTAGAAACAGCAACACCTCATGGATTTGAGGCAGATGATGAGATCACGATGAGTGGAATTGCATTTACTTGTAATTCATATACTGGTGGATTAACAACATCTATTTTTCCAGATCCACAAAGGTCTTTTATTGTTGATAGTATTGATGGTCCTGTTGGAACTTCTCTCACATTTACGACTAATACTGGAGTAGTTTCTGGTATCGAACATACATATTTGAGTGGTGGTCAAGTTGCTCCATTACAAATGGAATTTATCATGAGTATTCTAGAAAATAGTACAACATAATTGTAAATGGCAAAATATATAACAGGACGTTCCAAATTAACAGCACAAACTGGGTTATCTTCTGATAGATATCGTTATCTTTCTGTGAGTGAATCAGAACCAAATTTAGGTGATCCTATAATTGGACCATCATCATATCTTGGAAATCCTATTCCTCCGGGTAATCAATATATCGTAATTGGAGTTGATGGATATCCCGGAGAAAGATATTGGATTCCAAATCAAGGAGGTATCATTCCTGGTTCTATTACTATTTTTAATGAAGGAGAAATTGTAGGTGGTCTTAGTAGTACAACTCAATTAGATTTTATTGGCAATTCAGTAAATGCAGAAGGTATTGGGGGAATAAATCCTGGATTTGCAGTAACAATTACATTTGCTCCACCAGGAAATGAAAATGAAGTTTTATTCATAGATGATGGGGATTTTGGAACAGATACAAGATTTACATTTAATAGTGGACTTCTTGCGGCTGGAGATAGAATTATCGTAGGAACTGGTGGAACTGTTATTACAACAACAGATAGTGGTAATGTTGGTATTGGAACTACAAATCCAAATGTAAAACTACAAATTAATGGTGTTCTTGGATTTGGAACTGCTTATGATGAGGGTGAAGAAGTTACTTATACGAATATAAGAATTGGAGATGAAACCACTGGTAGTGGTGGATTTAATAACATTTTTATGGGTATTGGTGCGGGAAACAGTACCACCACTGGACGTTATAATAACTTCTTTGGTAATTATGCAGGATACTATAACACCGAAGGATCTTATAATAACTTCTTTGGTTCTGAGGCAGGATACTATAACACCGAAGGATCTGATAATAACTTCTTAGGTGCTTATGCAGGATACTATAACACCACTGGATCTTATAATAACTTCTTTGGTGCTTGTGCAGGATTCTCTAACACCACTGGATGTTATAATAACTTCTTAGGTTATTATGCAGGAAAATATAACACTACTGGATCTTATAATAACTTCTTAGGTTATTATGCAGGATTCTCTAACACCACTGGAACTAGTAATAACTTCTTAGGTGCTTATGCAGGATACTGTAATACCACTGGAAGTAATAATAACTTCTTTGGTTCTGAAGCAGGATGTCGTAACAACATTGGAAGTGATAATAACTTCTTAGGTGGTGGTGCAGGAAAATATAATAATTGTGGATGTAATAATAACTTCTTTGGTCGTTATGCAGGATTATTTAATCAGGCAGGATCTTATAATAACTTCTTTGGTCGTAATGCAGGATACTATAACACCGAGGGATCTTGTAATAACTTCTTCGGTCGTAATGCAGGATACGAAAACACCGAGGGATCTTGTAATAACTTCTTTGGTGCTTATGCAGGATACTGTAATACCTTTGGATGTAGTAATAACTTCTTAGGTCAGTGTGCAGGATATAATAATACCACTGGAAGTAATAACAACTTCTTAGGTGGTTTTGCAGGATGTTCTAACACCACTGGAAGTGGTAATAACTTCTTAGGTTTTCGTGTAGGATGTTCTAACACCTTTGGAGGTAGTAATAACTTCTTTGGTCGTGATGCAGGATTCTCTAACACCACTGGATGTTATAATAACTTCTTCGGTAATTGTGCAGGATACTATAACAGCACTGCATGTAATAATAACTTCTTAGGTAATTGTGCAGGATTCTCTAACACCACTGGATCTTATAATAACTTCTTTGGTCGTGATGCAGGATGCACTCAAACTGCAGGTAATAATAATATTGCTATTGGTTGTGATGTTCAACTACCAAATACAACAGGAAGTGACCAATTAGCAATTGGTGTAGGTAATACTTCTTGGATTAATGGAGATTCGAATTTTAATGTTGGTATTGGAACTACAAATCCATCTTTTAGATTAGATGTTGTTGGAGGTGATATTAAAGTTGGTGATGGCAATTCTGTGGGTATTATTCTCACATCCCCGAATGGAACTCAATATCGTTTAATTGTTGATAATTCCGGAAACCTATCTACATCTGCGGTCTGATACTTATAATTCAATTGGCATAGTTGACACCTCCTCCCAGATGCCCTATAATACTAAGGTAATCAAGGGAAAGACCCAATGCAACCCACCGAACAGTTTGTTGAAGGTATCGTGATTGACATCTGCTCCCGTTCTTTTCTTCTTATCAGTGATCAAGGAGATAAAAAGATGGTTCAGTGCGACACTACCGATGAGTTTATGAATGTTCTTGAAGTTGTTACCAGCAACATGAATGAAGAGCAAATTAAATATGCTGACCTTGCAGTTTCCTGATAAATAAATCAACTATGGATATTTTCACTGTGCAAGAATGGGAACAAAGATTTGATGAACTTTTTGAGAGAGTAGAAAACGGTGAGACAATAGGTGTAATAAACGATGATGGGCAGGCTGCAGTTATGATGCCTGCCAATGATGAACTTATACGAATACACACTGAGGATAATAACGAAGCATCATAAGTTTATTATTTTTCTTGCTCGTGAGACTTGGTAGTCAGAGTCGTCTTATAAGCGATTTGCACCAGATTAGTGCCTTTGAGATGGTTCGAATCCATCCACGAGTATTAGTGTAGATGTGATGTAAGGAAACACGCCTCTTCGGAGAGTATTGCAGGTATCAAACCCTGTCATCTACACTATTATACATATACCATTTTATAAATAGGTGTATGTATACTTTCATATCACCATAATGTTTACTACTATTACTACATGTCAAGGTTGTGGATGCGACATTCTAAATGAAAGAGTGACGAAAGGGCGACTAAAAAAATGGTGTAGTAACTCTTGCAGACAAAAATGGAGGTATAAAAACGATCCTGTAATCAAAGACAGAAACACTTATACCGAACAAAAAGCAAGGGGATATTCCAATAAATGGAAAGCACTTGAATATAAAGGTGGTAAGTGTCAAACTTGTGGTGAAGATAGACCAGCAACTCTATGCTTTCATCACAGAGACCCGTCAAAAAAATCATTTAATCTTGATGGGAGAACCTTTGCAAATAGGAAGTGGAAATTTGTTAAGGAGGAAGTTGATAAATGCGACCTTCTTTGCCATAACTGCCATCATATGCTACACTATGGGGACAGTTGGGAAGAATTCCTAAACGAGCAGGTTTAGCAATCTGGTTGAATGCTCGGAACTCATAATTCCGCGAAGGGGAGTTCGATCCTCCCAACCTGCACTTGACAATCAACACTCTGAGTGTTATGATTGTCTCATCGGGTGATTGGCGCAGAGGTAGCGCAGTAGATTTACATTCTATTGGTCACTGGTTCAAATCCAGTATCACCCACCTTGCGAGTATGGTGGAATCGGTAGACGCACCAGACTTAAAATCTGTTGACCATCAAGGTCGTGGGAGTTCAAGTCTCCCTACTCGCACTCAGGGGAAGGAGTTTGCCCCACTATTAGTAAAGTCACTCTGCGAGAATCGATGATTATATTATAGATTTCTCCTGTGGGTAAGTGGTGTATGTAAGGTTTCTGGTGGTGCGGAAACCTTTTTTCTTGGAAATAAATAAGATTAAACATAATGTAATGTCTTATACAGTAAAAACAAAAAATTGTTGGTATAACGATCATCAAGTTATAGTGAAAATGTTTTTCTTAAATGATATTCCATTTACCTTTGATGATTTACCAGAGGGTTATATGTATGACCACGATATTGTAGAAGAAGCAAATAATAATAGGACATATTCTGTAGACGATATTTACAAAGGATCTAACTATCTTATTATGGAATGTTGTCATCCTTGTTTTGATGTCATGGAGATAACAAATCCAGAAAATTTGCCAGAAGATATTCAGACTTTTTATAATGGGGAAGAAGATTTATTGGGATAAATAAAGCATAAGAAAGTGTAAATGAGGACAGAAAATTGCCCCTTAACAAGTTAGATAATTTCATCAAAAACACTGAAGGTCGTATTTTATATGTAAGTCCAGCAGATCTGGATGCGACTGATAGTATCGGCAATACAGGAAATTCACTTGCTCGTCCATTTAAAACCATCCAAAGAGCATTAATTGAATCAGCAAGATTTTCTTATATAAAAGGAAATAATAATGATGAGACTGAAAAAACTACGATTCTTTTGATGCCTGGTGAGCACGAAATTGATAATCGTCCAGGATATTTCATTTTTCAGAGTGGGTCAGAAGCTAGAGTAACTTCTCCCGATGGGACTGTTAATAATGAAAATGCATCAAACTATCTACCACTAACACTCAATTCTAATTTTGATTTAAATCAATCTGATAATGATTTAGTTAAGTTCAATAGTATCAATGGTGGAGTAATTGTTCCGAGAGGAACTTCTATTGTTGGTCTTGATTTAAGAAAGACCAAAATTAGACCAAAGTATGTTCCTAATCCCACTGATAATACACCAAACTCTGCTATTTTCAGAATTACTGGTGCATGTTACTTATGGCAGTTTTCGATATTTGATGGGAATGAATTTGATACTGTTTATACACAGTATGATAGTTCCACAATTAAATCTTCTCCGACATTTTCACATCATAAATTAACTTGTTTTGAATATGCTGATGGTGTTAATAATGTAATTTCAAATAGTGTTGATCTAAATCTTACTGATTTGGAAATGTATTATGCTAAATTATCCATTGGATATGGTACAGGATCTGGAAATCCTGCAAGAGATATTGATGATAAATTTCCTAGTGATCCTGAAGGATTTGCTCCACAAAGACCCGAATTTGAAATTGTTGGTGCATTCGGATCTGACTCTTTAACAATCACTGATATTGAATCTGGATCTGGTGGAGTTCCATCTAATTTGATTACCGTAACTACAGAACTCCCTCATGAATTAAATGCGGGAACACCAATTCGTATTACTGGTGTAAGTGATAATGCATATAATATTTCTACAAAAGTAGTTGAAGTCGATGATACAAATAATAATGTATTTTATTATAATATTTTATCTGATCCATCTTTTATTACTCCACAACCATCAATTTCTGGAAATGAAAGAGTAACCATTGAAACTGATACAGTTTCTGGTGCATCTCCATATATTTTCAATATCTCTTTGCGTTCTGTATGGGGTATGAATGGAATGCATGGAGATGGAAGCAAGGCAACTGGTTTCCGATCAATGGTTGTTGCACAGTTTACTGGAGTATCTTTACAAAAAGACGATAGAGCATTTGTGAAATATAGTCCATCAAATAGAGATTATAGTGATAATATTGAAATTACACCCACTTTTGGTGCAGATTTATCGGCAGAATCATCTTCTTCTGGTACAGCATATCATTTAGATTCTCAGGCAATTTATAGAAGAGGTTGGGACAATACACATATTAAGGTAACTAATGATGCAATCATGCAGATTGTTTCTGTCTTTGCGATTGGATACAATAACCACTTCCTTGTAGACACTGGTGGTGATGCTTCAATTACAAACTCAAACTCTAACTTTGGTCAATTATCTTTAGTATCAAAAGGATTCAAAAAAGAAGCATTTGAAAAAGATAACAAAGCATATCTCACCCACATCATTCCACCAAGAGCGATTACATCAGAAGAAGAGGATATCGATTGGTTAAGAATTGATATTGATAAAACTTTAAGTGTTGCAAACAATACGAGATTATATATTGATGGATTTGAAAATGAATCTATAAAACCACCCATATTAAGTCAAGGATATCGTATCGGTGCAGCAGTAAATGATAAACTTTTCTTAGATATTGATGGCACTATAAGATCTGCAAATATTTTGATGTCTAATGCATCTGGTAGTTCCTCATTCAGAAAAGTATCAGTAAGTCAACCAAGTTCAAATATATTTACTGCAAATGGACATGGATTTACAAATAGAGAAAAAGTAATTATCATTAGTGATGATGGAGATTATCCAGAAAACTTAGACACAAATACTGTCTATTATGTAATTTTTGTTGATGCAAATAGATTCAAATTAGCAGGATCTGAACCGGAAGCAGAAAATGGTGAAGAAATTACTGTTTATAAAGGCACTAATTTAAGTGTCATTAGTCGTGTCTCTGATAAAGAATCTGGTGATGTGGCACATCCAGTTCAATATGATGGAGATCAGTGGTATATCAATACAGATGCAAATAGTGAAATTTATCAAAATCTTACGAGTGGAATATCTGAACCAACATTTGTCAGAAGAATTGAAGACAATAGAAGTTTAGATGAAAAGATTTATAAATTAAGAGTTGTTGTACCAAGACAATTTACAAATGGTAAAACTCCAGAAGCAGGATTTATTATTCAAGAATCTAGTTCTACAGGAGCGGTAGATGCGTCTGAGTTTACGGATACTACTATCACTAGAGATGATGTAGAATTTAAACGCAATCCAAGATTTATTAGTACTTGCTCTCGTAGTTCTTCTACTGTTACAGTTATCACTGAACTTCCACATAATCTCAATGTTGGAGATTCAGTTCTTATCAAAAATGTAACTGATAGTACTATTAATACTGGAGTTGGTACTTTTAATAAGGGATATAATGGAACATACACTGTTTCCACAATTGATGATGATTTGACCTTTAAGTATACTACAACCCAGACACCGGGTAGTTTTACAAATGATACTTCTGTAAGAGATACTGATCTTCCAAGATTTGAAAGAAATAATTTACAATCAAATCTTTATGTCTATAGAAATGAAATCATTAATGAATATGATGATGGACAACAAAGTGGTGTTTATCACATTTATGGATTAAAATCTGATGAAGCAATTGAAACAGAATTTACAAATTTAGAATATAGTCAAAATGTCGTTAACCTGTATCCACAACTTGATAGGGATAATGAAGATGACAATCCACTTTCTGCAAACTCTTATGCAAAAAGATCTCCTATTGGTGAAGTTGTAACTAATGATCTCAAGAAGAGTATTACTAGAGAATCTGTCGATTCTTTAATTACAAATTTTGGAATAGGTCTTGATATTTCTTCTGTCTCCAATTCTGCTACAAGTGCAGATATTACATTTACAAGAAGACATGGATTTGCCGGTATTGTAACGGGTAATTATTCAGCACTTACGGCAAATTTTACTCCAGGAACTTATCAAAATACAAAAATATTTAATAACTCTGGTTTAACACAATGGAATGGTGCAACAGCTACCATTGTTGTTGCTGGTGGTGGTAATATTAGTAATGTTACTATTGTTTCCAATGGTTCTGGTTATTCTGCAGGAACTTATTATCTTGATGAAAATATCATTGGCAATGGTAACAATAATCAATTCACTATTACTTCTTCAGGTATTTCAAGTTCTATAGGAGATGTTATTCAATTTACTGGAGCAGGAAAACCTGATACTTATCATCGTATTACTGCTGTAGGAAGTGATACTCAAATTTCTATTGCAAAAACATCTGGTGATCCCACAATAGATAATTCTCAATATGCAATTTTAATTTCTCCAAGTGCTGAAATTGATACAAATACTTATACTTCAGATATTTCTACAATCACTACTATTTCTCCACACTCATTAAGTGCAGGAAATAGATTTAGAATTATTGATAGTAATAATAATAATCAAGGTGATTTTATTATTGAAGAAGTTATTGGTATCAATACATTTACATATAAGTCAACAAATGACCTTGGGGCATTAAGCAATGGATACATTCTAAAGCATGGTCTTTCTGCAAATAAAGGAATATCAGATTCTTCTAATGAAAATCTTGATTCAAGATCATTATATTTTTATGATAAAGAAACTCTTACTCTTAATGAATCAGTTACATCATCTGACACATCATTTAAAGTTTCGAGTGCTGGCATTGGAACTGCATTAAGATTTCCGTTAGGATCTTATATTCAGGTTGGTAGAGAGATTATGAGGGTGTCTTCCTCCTCATTAGGTGGTATCAATGATGATGAAATTAGTGTTATTCGTGGTGTTTTATCTACAAAAGCAGATTCATATGCGAACGGAGAATTACTTAAAAAAGTAAATATTCCTGCTATTGAATTCCGCAGACCATCTATCATTCGTGCTTCTGGACATACATTTGAATATCTTGGATATGGTCCTGGTAATTATTCAACTGCACTTCCACAAGTACAGGATATTACTTTAACCGAAAGAGAAGAATTTTTAACGCAATCTCAAGAAAGGTCTGGTGGAATTGTTGTTTATACCGGTATGAATAACAAGGGTGATTTCTTTATCGGAAATCAGAAAAAGTCTTCTGCAACTGGTGAAGAAATTACATTTGATACTCCTATCCCAACAATAACTGGTGAAGATCCATCAAGATTGAGTGCAGTTTTTGATGAAGTTACAATTAAGGAAAGATTAGTTGTAGAAGGTGGTTCTTCCAATCAAGTTCTTTCACAATTTGAAGGACCTGTTAATTTTAGTTCAGAAGTGAGATTTTCTGATAATGTTAGAATTGTTGAAACTGAAGATTCTACAAGTTCAACATCAGGAGCACTTATAGTTTCTGGTGGTGTTGGTATTGGCAAAACACTTAATGTCGAAGGAAAAGCAAACATTGGAAACATAGGAATTGATACAAACACTATCAGTTCAACTAATACTAATGGAGACATCAATATTGATCCTATTGGTACGGGTGAAGTTAATATTTCCTCTAATACATCAATTACTGGAATTTTAAATATCGACAATGTACGTATTGATGGTAATACCATTGACGTAACGAACACTAATGGTGATTTAAATCTTAGTGGAAATGGAAGTGGTTCTGTTAATGTAACTAGTGACTTAGATATCACTGGTAGTTTGAATGTAACTAGTGACTTAGATATCACTGGGAATTTGGGTATAGGTGGTTCGGCTACAATAGGGAACGATAGAGACACGGATACTCACACAGTCAATGGTTCTTTTACTATCAATGGTCGTGGTAGTGGATTTGTAGTAATGGGACAGGATACTAATGGTGGTTCAATAGAAATTTTAAGATCAAGTGGATCTTTTATAGACCTTAAAAGGTCCGAAAATGAAGATTATAATGTTAGATTAGATAATTTTACAAGTAGAGAACTAAAAATTAGTGCTGAAGGAAGTAATACTGCAGAATTAAAAGTTACTGGAGATATTACTGCCTTTGCTTCTGATGAAAGATTAAAAACTGATATTAAACCTATAGAAAATGCTCTTACTAAGACATTATCTTTGAATGGATTTACATATAAGTTTAATGAAATTGGTGAGAAACTCGGTTTTAACTCAAATATTACTTATTCTGGTGTATCTGCACAAGAAGTTCAGAAAGTGTTGCCTGAAGTAGTTAAACCGGCTCCTGTTGATGAGAATTACATTACAGTTCAATATGATAAAGTTATTCCACTCCTAATAGAAGCAATCAAGGAACTCTCTAATAAAGTAGAAAGACTTGAGAGGCAGTTGGAAGATAAATAACTAAAAAGTATATAATATGGCAAATATACGAAAGTCATTTAATTTTAAATCTGGACTTCAAGTTGATAGTAATAATTTCGTAGTTAATTCAAATGGTTTAGTAGGAATTGGCACTTCAATTCCCACAACATATCTTTTAAATGTTTATGGTGATATAAGATCTACTGGAATAGTCACATCATCTGAATTATTTACTGGAGTGGGAACTATTACCAATTTATCAGCAACTAATGCAGATATTGGTATTATTACAGCATCTCAATTACAACTTGGATCTAATGAACTAGTTGATGAATTAATTGGATATGCTCGAACTACTTTTATCACTGATAATTCTGGAATAGGACTACATACAACATCAAAACTTGGTATTAATACAACAATAAGTCCCGGAACAACCGATCCAGAGTTTAGTGTTTTTGGTGATGTAAATATCACTGGAATTGTCACTGCCGAGTCTTTTGATGGAAGTTTGAATGCTACAGATTTAACATCTGGAACTATTGACAATGAGAGATTTCCATCCAATATCAATGTTACTGGAATTATTACTGCTTCTTCATTTGAAGGTAATTTAACTGGAGATGCAACTGGATTATCAGGAACACCAAACATTACGGTTGGTATAATAACTGCTGAAAGCATTGTTGCCACTGGAATTATTACTGGCAGTAGTATTGATGTTAATACTGGTTCTATTACTGGTGGTAGTATTGATGTGAATACCGGTTCTATTACTGGTGGTAGTATTAATGTCACTGGAATTATCACTGGTAGTAGTATTGATGTTAACACTGGTTCTATTACTGGTGGTAGTATTGATGTTAGTGGAATTGCAACAGTTTCTACATTGAATTCTACAAAAATATCCTCATCAAATATTAATGCATCAAGTTACATTGGTATAGGAACTGATGATTCAAATTATGAACAACATATACGTAAAAATGGAAATGCGATTTTAAAAATTACAAGTGATGAAAATGAAGCAATTATTGCTATTGGAAGGAGCACATCAACATCAGATGCAAATAATAATAATACTTTAATAAAAGTTGGAACTGTTGGTGGACTATACCCATACAGCTCTTTTGATTCTTTGAATATCATAAATCAAGGAGATGGCAATTTCAATTCTTATATTGATAGTAATGGAGTAGACAATTATTTCATGTGGTTACGTGGCACTAATGTTCCATTACTAACATTAACTCGTGATGGAAATCTTGGGATTGGAATTACAAATCCAACACACAAATTAAATGTTCAAGGCATTTCTACCTTTACGGGTGATGCACATTTTGATACTAATGTAACCATAGGTAGTTTATTAACTGTTGATTCTATTAATGTTTCTCAATCTTTAAATGCAGATGTAACTGGAAATTTGACTGGGAATGTAACTGGAAATCTAACAGGTGATGTAAATGGTGATGTATTGGGAATTTCTACATTTAATGATATTCAATCTGGTCGTGTCGGTATCGGTACTACACTTCCAAGATGTGCTTTGGATATTCTTGACTCCACTTCAACTAGCAAAGGATTTGTACTCCTACCATTTCAAGATACTTCTAATCGAAATGAGATAGGTGCTGGTTCAACTATTGAGGGGTCATTAATATACAATAGAGATAATAACAGATTTGAATATTTTAATGGAACTGATTGGGTTGGTTTATCTACGGAGGCATAATAAAATGACATTACAAAACACTGGATCAATCTCATTTACAAATATTTCTAATGAATTTGGAAACCAAGGAAGTATTGGTGCATATAGATCAACTCAATCTATTGGTGGGAGAAATTGGCCTCTTGATGAAGGATTTCCTACATCTGGTGCAGTATCTTTCTCAGATTTTTATGGAAAACGGAGAAATATTATAATTGATTGCTATACTAGTGGTGGAAGTAGAGTGAATGCAGGAGACCGTGCCAGG
>JGI10211J14876_10000766_pt1 | contig 13858 bp, 2 predicted proteins | sample Etolagsediment_FD_14876 | JGI IMG/M metagenome (IMG submission 14876)
GTTTTCATGTATCAAATGTTGGATTGACAACTAGCGATCCAGAATTCTTTTATAGAACAAAACAATATGTAAACATCACAAGTTCTGGAATTGGAACGCATTTATTCAATTATCCAGAAATTTCAATACAAGTTATTGGTAATATTGGAATTGCTTCTGTTTCTGATGATGACTTTAAGTGCAAAGTTCAACCAATTTTTAGAGGAGAAATAACATCTGTTCATCTTTCAAATAATGGAACGGGATATGGTTCTTCAATTATAAACTACAAGAAAGAACCTTTAATTGAAGTTGACAGTGGATTTGGAGCATCTTTCACACCAATCATTGTTGGTGGAAGAATTTCTGAAGTTTTAATTGATAATGGTGGATATTCATATACATCACCTCCAGAATTGGTTGTGACTGGTGATGGAGATGGAGCAAAGTTAACATCCATTTTAACAAACGGCAGAGTAACTTCAGTGAAAATTGTAAGTCCAGGTGCAGGATATAATCAATATTCTACGAGAATAAGTGCAACTTCTTCTGGATCTGGTTCAAAGTTTATAACAAATATAAAATCTTGGAATATAAATTTATTTCAAAGATATTTAAATATTTTAAATGATGACGATGGTATTATTGTCGATGGAATTAATAATAATTATGGATTAGAATACTGTCACATATATGCACCAAGAGGATTAAGGAGAACGTCATATTCTATAGATTCTTTGGGTAACAGTCTATATCAAGAACCAGATCTTAAAGTAGATTCTGCTGGAAATGAAATATCTTCAGAATATCATTCACCAATTATTGGTTGGGCATATGATGGAAATCCAATTTACGGCCCTTATGGATATTCTTCCAAAACTGGTGGATCTATCGCAAGAATGAAATCTAGTTATGTTCTTTCTCCAGATTCTGGCAGGCCTCCAGAATTTCCTGACGGTTTTTTTATTGAAGACTATATTTATGTACCATCAAACGATAATGCATTCTTAGATGAAAATAATGGAAGATTTTGTAAAACACCAGATTTTCCAAATGGGACTTATGCATACTTTGCAACATTTGATGATGAAATAGAAAGTGATGGAATTTTTGTCAAGAGAAGACTGCCAATTTTTCCATATCTAATTGGAAAAAATTATCAATCAAAACCAAATTCATTTAACTTTAATCCTGGCTCAAATCAGGATCAGTTTAATTTAAACGATGGAAAGTGGCTTAGAAATACTTATCCGTACAATTTCACAAAGAGAAATAGTTATTATGATTATGTATTATTTCCAAATAAATTAAAAGAACAAACATCAAAAGTAGTTACTACACAAATTGGTGTGATAGAGAATATTGGAATTGAAACTGGCGGAACAAATTATAAAGTAAATGATGATATTATTTTAGATGATACTAGTAGTGGTAGAGGGTTTTCTGGAAGAGTATCTAGAATTACTGGAAAATCTGTAAGCTCTGTAAGTGTTTCATCTACAAGCATTATTGATATTCAATTTTATCCTCTTGGTGGTAATGGAAGAATTATAGGATTTTCTTCTTTTCCACATTCTTTAAACGATTTTGATACCGTTAAAATATCCGGGTTAAATACTACATCTTCATTTTTAGAAGGATTTTACAAAATAGGTATTACGACAAATAGATTTTCAATTACTGGATTGGGAACAACTTCTGTTGGAATTTCTTCTGCAACAACTACAGGAATTATTACTTATATCCCAGTTACTGGCCCTCTAGATTTCTTAAGTATAAGAGAAAATGATATTTTATCCATAGAAAATGAAAAAATAAAAGTATTAAATGTTGACGAAAAGTCATCAAGAATTAGAGTTTTAAGAGAATATGATGGAACAGTCGGAACATCACATACTGCAGGTACTTTACTTTTAGAAAATCCTAGAAAATTTTCTATAAATGCTGGATATAGTACATATTTTTCAAATCTATTAAATAGAGAATTGTATTTTAATCCAAGCGAATCTCTTGGAATAGGATCTTCTTTTGGTGTTGGAATTGGATCAACATTAGTATTTTCAAATCCGGGTGCAGGTATAACTCAAATTTTTATTCCTACAAAGAGCATTTATATTCCAGATCACAAATTAAAGACGGGAGATTCTGTAACTTACAATTCTAATGGTGGAGATTCTATTATCATTTCCAATGATGGAATAACTACATCAAGTCTTCCAAATAATTCGATAGTTTACATTCATGCTATTGATAAGAATTTAATTGGAATTTCGACAGTAAAGGTTGGAATTGGATCAACAGGCACAATCGTTGGGGTATCTTCAACAACAAGGAATCAGAGTACATTATATCTTTCTGGATTTGGAACAGGAGTTTATCATAGCTTCAAAACAAACTTTCCAGAAATTTTATCTGGCAGAATTGATAAAAATTTAGTCACGGTTTCTACTGCAGAAACTCATGGATTGTTAAACTATAATTCAATAGATATCAATGTAAATCCTTCTATAGCAAAAACTTTCTCAGTAAAATATAATGATTATAGTAGAAGAGTATTAATTGGAGAAAGAGAATTTACATCTTCTGATGTAGATATAAATTTAAATGAAATTTATATTTCACAACATGGACTAGAATCTGGACAAGTTGTACTTTATACTTCAAATTTACCTTCAGGTGGGTTAGAAACCAACAAAATTTATTATGTTTATGTTGTTGACAATGATAGAATTAAGTTAACAAATAGTTTTTATGATTCTTTAAGTGACAGGCCTTTAGTCGTTAATATAACAAGTTCTTCTGATGGAAAATTATCTTTAATAAATCCACCAATTAGTATACATAGAAATTCAAAACTAGTTTTTGATCTAACTGATCACTCATTATCTCATATTTCTTTGGGATCTAGTATACCATCTTTTGATATAAATTTATTTGTTGATAAAAATTTTACAAATATTTACAATAACATTGAAGATAAAAATCTTATTGTTCAAAAAACAGGGATTATTGGAGTTACTACAGATGCAAAGTTGGAAGTTATTATAAATGATAATACCCCAAATGTACTTTATTACAAATTATCTCCAGTAAATATTTCTTCTATTCCAGATGAAAAGAAAGAAATAGTAATTGATGAAAATATTTACGAAAATAATACTATTTTTGTGAAAAATAGTAATTATAATGGAGAATATAAAATTTTAATTGCATCAAATAATACTTTTACATATAATATTGAAGATTATCCAGAAAAAGACAGTTATACTTCTGAAAATGCAATTATATCTTATAGTACTAATTCATTAAGTGCAAAAGGATCTATAGAAAAAATAGATATTTTAAATAGTGGATATGGATTTGATATTATTCCAGGAGTTTCTTCAATAAGAACTTTAGAAGGAAGTGGTGCAATTTTGAATCCAGAGAGTTCTTCTATTGGATTAATTAAAAAGATAAAAATAGAAAATATTGGTTTTGATTATCCAACAGATTTTACCTTAAGGCCTAGTGTTAAAATCGCAGAAGTTTTAGATTTGCAACCATTATCCTCATTTGAATCGATTGGTGTCACTTCTACTGGTATAGGATATGTTGTTGCGCCAGAATTAGTAGTCATAGATGGAAAAACTGGAGAACAAATAACAGATGTCGATCTTCGTTATAATATTGAAGATGATACTGTTGATATTTTAAAAAATACCAAAGGTTTATTTGAACTAGAACCGACTATTATACCAGTCAAAAATTGTAACGGTGTAGGAATTTCATCCATTTCTTATGATTCTGTAACTAAAGATGTTACTGTAAGTTTATCTGTTGGATTTACAACGGTTGGTGGATTTCCATTCGCAGTAAATGATAAAATTTTAATAGAAAATATCAGTATTTCAGAAACTGATTCCGAATATAGAGGATATAATTCCGAAAACTATAACTATGAACTATTTACACTTACTGGTATAAGTCCAGATTATGGTGGATTAACAGCTACAATTACTTATAATCTGTCAGAATCTTTGTTAGAAGGTGAAAGTCCTGGCACTTTTGATTCCTTAGAATCTGCGGGAAGAGTAATACCGGAAAAATATTTTCCAACCTTTAAATCAATACTCACAAAGAATATTTTTTATGAGGGAGAGCAAGTAGAAACTTTAGATCGTGTTTCTTCAGGAAAGCTATTTAAGTTTAATCCAATAACAGAAAAATCAATAGTTGAAACTGTTGATGATTTTGAAGTAGGAAAGATTTTGTTAGGTAGATCTTCAGATTCTCAAGCACTAATTACAAAATCATCTCCATTTAACATAAACAATTCAACATATAAATTAGATTCTTTTTCCAGAGTTATTGGAGGATGGGCATATGATGCAGGAGTTTTAAATGACAATAAACAAAGATTACAAGATAGTTTTTACTATCAAAACTTCTCATATTCTTTAAAATCAAATGTAGATTTTGACAGTTGGAATGATATTGTAAGCAACTTAAACCATACTGCAGGATTTAAGAAGTTTTCTGATTTTCAATTAGAATCTAAAGCATCTAATCCAACTTCAATGGTTGTTGGAATTACCACAGATTTAACTGATTTAGATCTCAAAATTGATTTGATTGGTGTTATTGATGTAAATTGTATTTACAATTTTGATTTAGTATCAGAAAATGCTCTTAATATAAATTCTAATTTAGTATCTGATAAAATAATTTTTAATAGTGCAATTTTAACTGATTATTTTGAGTCTTTTGGAAATAGAGTGTTACTTTTTGATGATATTAGTGATCAATTTAATAGTAATCCAAGGCCAACAAGATATTCTGTAGTACACAGATCTCCAGCCTCAAATATAAGAACTCAAAAATATATTATTTTTACAAGAGATGCATTTTATGTTGACGAAAGACAGTTAACTATTGCATCATTTTTAATTGATAATAATAATAACACATATTTAAATCAATATGGAATTTATGGCCCAACTAATTTGGGAGATTATGATGTTTCTTTTGATGGTACAGAGATTCTTCTTTCCTTTTATCCAAACAAATATGAAATTAATAACTATGATACAACATCAATTTCATATAGTTTGAAGGATACTTTAACTTCTGTTGGAAGTTCACATTTTGGGCCTGTTAGTATTGCATCATCAAGTATTCTTGTTTCTACAGGAACCACAACGACATTGGTAGGAATTGCTAGTACTTATATTTCTTCTAAGATTTTGGTTGAAATGGGAACTCCTGATGGAAGGTTCCAGTATGATGAAATTAGTTTGATCCACAATAATGTAGATGTTTCTCTTCTAGAGTTTTCTAGTCTTGATAACAGTTCGAGTTCATATGTTAGTTCGGGATTGGGTACATATAATGCATATATTTCCGGATCTAATATAAATCTTGACTTTTCTCCAAATCCTGGAATAGCTGCTACAGTTAATCTTATTAATATATCAATTGGAGATACTTCTTCTACGGGAATTGGAACATATCAGATGAAGTATGTTCGCATTGAAGGAAGTTCAACTTCTATTGCATCATCAACATCTCCAATAGCACATAATATTGCTACATTTGATGAATCATACGATGCCGCATATTTTATAGTTCAAGTTTCCGATATTACTAATAATAGACATCAAGTTTCGGAAGTTTTACTTCTTGAAAATGATGCAGAATCTTTAACGTATCAAACTGAATTTGGAAATTTAGAAACTAATTCTGGATTGGGCACTATCGGTTCATATCATACTCATCCAATTGACACAAATCTTACATTCACTCCACTACCAAATATTGATGTTGAAGTTAAGGTTTATATGAATGCATTCCAATACGATGATGAAAATATAAATGAACAGATTGATTTGAATAATGCAATAATTGAAACTGATTTCTCCGAATATTTTGGAACAAATAGTGATATTAAGAGAGAATTTGATTTAACTCATCAAAATTATCCAGTTTTTGTAAGAAATTTCTTGGGAGATGATTCTAATTTTGTAAACATTAATAGAAATGAGATAACAATTGCTAATCATTTCTTTGTTACTGGCGAAGAACTTTCATATACACATGCTGGATATGGTTCAACAATGGCAATTGGAATTGCAACAACCACAATTCCTGGTATTGGAACTACAGATAAACTTCCATCAACTGTTTATGCAGTAAAAATTGATGACAAAACATTGAAGCTTTCTTCAAGTGCAGAAAATGCGCTTAAAATAATACCAGAAGTTTTAGATATAACACATGTTGGAATTGGAACATCACATACTCTCACTGCAAAAAATCAAAATAGTAAAGTTGTAATTGCCATTGACAATAATATTCAATCTCCTATTGTTTCGACTTCACAAACAACATTACTAGCGAGGGAAGCAAGATTTTTTGATGATACACTTTTCTTTACTGGAATAACTTCTTTCTTTGGTGGCGATCTCGTTAAAATTGGAGATGAAATTGTAAGAATTGATGGTGTTGGAATAGGAAGTACCAATGCAATCCGAGTAAGAAGATCTTGGATGGGAACTACCAATGCTGGATACTCTACAGGTTCTTTGGTTACAAAAGTTACTGGAAATTATAATATTGTTGGAAATAAACTAAACTTTGTGAGTGCTCCATATGGAAATATTCCACTATCAACAACATCGAATCCACCAGATTCAAGAGATTGGGTTGGAATTTCTACCAGTTCGAAATTCCATGGAAGAATGTTTATGCGATCTGGAGATATAAATGGAACAAATGATCCTTATTACAAAAATTATATTTTTGATGATATATCTGATTCATTTACCGGAATATCAAGTATATTTACATTGACATCTTCTGGCTCAGATATAACTGGAATTACTACAAGTAATGCAATTGTATTAATAAATGAAATATTCCAAAATGTAGGATTTGAAGATACTTATGTTTTAACAGAATCTGGAGGAAAAACTGATATTGAATTTGTAGGTTCTGCAAGAACTTTAGGTTCTGATGTTGGCATATCTTCTTTTCCAAGAGGTGGAATGATAGTTTCTGTTGGTTCGAGTGCAGGATTTGGTTATCAACCACTTGTATCCGCTGGAGGAACTGCAGTTGTTTCAATTTCAGGAACTATTCAATCTATTAGTATTGGTAATAGTGGATCTGGTTATAGAGAAATACAAGCAGTTAATGTTGGAGTTGCAACATCAACGACAGGAATACCAAATATTCACTTTATTGGAACTGCAACTGTAAGCAATGGAAACATTGTTAGTGTATCAATAACTAATCCTGGATCTGGATATTCTTCGTCAAATCCACCATATGTTATTTTTGATGATCCATTGTCATATTCAAATATTCCATTAATTTATTCTGATAATTCTTCTCCGGGTATAGGAACATCTGCATCTATTAATGTTGTTGTAGGACAAGGATCGAGTGTAATTGATTTTGAAATTCAATCGACTGGATATGCCTACGGACAAGGACAAATACTTACTTTACCAATTGGTGGAGTTTCTGGAATTCCTACAACTTCAGATTATGCTCCATTTGAGTTGACAATTGAAAGAACTATTAATGATAAATTCTCTGGTTGGACTATTGGAGATTTACAAATCCTTGATGATTTTGATGAATTTTTCAATGGAAATAGAAGAACATTTTCTTTAAAATTAGCAGGAGAAAATGTTTCTATTCTTGCATCACCGGGTTCAAATGTAAATGTTGAGCATACATTATTAATTTTCATTAATGATATATTACAAGTTCCGGGAGAATCTTATAGATTTAATGGTGGCAACATCTTAACATTTACAGAAGCTCCTAAAGAGGGTGATACTTCCAAAGTTATTTTCTATAGAGGATCTGGCGATATTGATGTAATCGAGAGAGAAGTTCTTGATACTGTAAAAGTTGGAGATACTTTAACAATTAATCATTCACCAACTCTCGGACAAAGTGAAACTTTGCAAGAAGATCCTAGACTTGTAACTAGAATAGACAGTGTAGATGTTGTATCTACCAATCCATATTATGGCCCAGGCAATATTGATAATCCAGATTTATTAAGGCCAGTAACTTGGTGTAGACAAACTGAGGATGTATTTGTTGATTCCGAAGCAAATATCAATCCATCAGCATATTTAATTAAATCCGTTGGTATTGGTGAAACAATAATTTTTGTTGATAACGTAAGGCCTTTCTTTAATCCGACAAATGAAACTAATGCTGGTGGTTCAGATCCTTTTGCTTTCCAAAGAGATATTGTTTTAATCTCTCAGGACTCTAAAGTTGCAGCTTCTGCTACTGCTATTGTAAGTGTTGCAGGAACAATTTCTTCCATAGTTTTATCCAATGGTGGAGTTGGATATACTACAACACCTACGGTTAGTATTGCTGGTATTGGTGTAGGTGCTACAGTAACTGCAGAAGCTTCTGCAACTATTTCTGGTGGAAGTATCGTTTCTATTGATATTATAAATTCTGGACTTGGTTATACCACTTCAAATTCACCAGTAGTTCTAATTGAATCTCCATTAACAAATAAGGAATCGAATAAAATTCAATCATATGAAGGAGATTTTGGTATAATTACTGGCATCGCAACAACTTCAGTCGGTATTGCTTCTACCGGGTTAATATTAGATTTAACAATTGAAAAAGATTCTTTCTTAAGAGATTCTTCTGTAGTTGGAGTTACTACTTTAAGCGGGATACAAACCGGTTATTATTTTATTGTATACGATTCCAATATCGGTAGTGGTGTAACTTCTTTGGAAAGTGACAATTCCGTTTTAGGTATTGGAACGCAATTTTTAGATAATGTTTATAAGGTTTCTTCTGTTTCAGTTGGACAAACAGATGTTGTTGGATTTGGAATTACTTATGTTGCCAGGGTAACTGTAAGTATTTCCGATTATAACTCACTAACTGGTATAGGAACTAGTAGTTTTTATGGTAGATATAGTTGGGGGAAATTATCACTTTCTTCAAGATTAGAAGTTGACGATAAAAAAGAATATAATACATATTTAAATAATGGTATAACTGGCATTTTAACCGGATCTATTGTGAACAGAAAAATTCCACTCAGATATCAAGACTACATCCTATAAATAAATAAAAACTTTGCTCAATGGCTGCAATAATTACTGATCAAATTAGAATATTGAATGCTAAGAATTTTGTTGCTGGTGTAGCGACTACTTCAAATTCTTATTATTCTTTTATTGGACTTCCAAATCCTTCGGATTATCAATCTGATTGGGATGAGAATCCACCAAGCCCTCTCGATAATTTAGACGAAGAAAATAATTACTGGGATACTGCAATTGCATTAAAAAAGATTAATAGTAGTGATATAAGATTAGTTGTTCCAAAGCGTTTTTGGAATTCCGGAACAACGTATGATATGTATCGACACGACTACAGCATTAGAAATCCTGCAAGATCTGGGGCAACGACTTTATATTCTGCAAATTATTTTGTAATTAATAGTGATTATAGAGTTTATATTTGTTTACAAAATGGAACTACTCCAGAAAATCCTACAGGTTTACCTTCATTAGATGAACCAACTTTTGTGGATTTGGAACCAAAAGCAGCAGGAACAAGTGGTGATGGATATATTTGGAAATATTTGTATACTATTAAACCATCAGAGATTTCTAAGTTTGAATCTGTAGATTTTATGCCAGTTCCTTCTAATTGGGAAACTTCTGATGAAAATGCTGCAGTAAGAGACAATGCTGTTGATGGATCTATAAAAATAGTTACCGTCACTAATAGAGGAGTTGGTGTAGGAACAGCAAATAGAACTTATACGAGAGTTCCTATTAAAGGTGATGGTGATGGAGCAGAATGTACTGTTACTATTAATGCGGATCAAGAGGTAGACTCTGTAATTATATCGAGTCAAGGATCTGGTTATACTTATGGAAATATTGATTTAAATGCATCAAACATTCCTCAAGGATCGACAAATCCTTTATTCAATGTTATCATTTCTCCTCAAGGTGGACATGGTGCAGATATTTACAAAGAATTGGGTGCAAAAAATGTACTTCTTTATTCAAGAATTGAAAATGATGTAGAAAATCCAGATTTTATAATTGGAAATCAGATTGCAAGGATTGGAATTATAAGAAATCCTAAAGCATATGATTCGATACAAAATTTAAGTATTGATAAAGCAAGTGCTGTCTATGCATTAAAACTTATTGGAGCAGCATCAAGTACAACAGAGTTTACTCCAGATGCAATAATTACTCAAGAAATTGGAACTGGAGTTACTGCTGCAGGAAGAGTAGTTAATTACGATCCAATAACCGGAGTACTAAAATATTGGCAAGATAGAACTCTTGCAGGATTTACAACATCTCCTGGAGCTGGGATTGGAATAACAAATCCAATTTATGGATATAATTTGAATAAATTTACCTAGTTCTCCAACAGGAACTGGAAATTTAGATATCGTTCAAGGAACAACTTCTTTGGGAATAGATACATCATTTACGGGTATATCTACCGTGATAAATAATAGAACTTACTACCTTGGACAATCATTTACTAATGGAATATCAAATCCAGAGGTTAAAAAATATTCCGGTGAAATCATTTATGTTGATAATCGCCCTTCCATAACAAGATCAACGAATCAAAAGGAAGACATTAAAGTAATATTGCAATTCTAAAAAACTATGTCACAGGTTACAAATTTAAATGTTGCTCCATATTTTGATGATTTTAATGCACCAGAAATTGGAGCAAAAGACAAAGGTTATTATCAAGTTCTTTTTAAACCAGGATATCCTGTTCAGGCAAGAGAATTAACAACTTTACAGTCAATATTACAAAATCAAGTTGAAACTTTTGGACAACACTTTTTTAAAGAGGGTTCTAAAGTTATACCCGGAAATGTTAATTATACTCAAAAGAAAGATGCAATACAACTACAAAATACTTATCTTGGAGTATCTGTAGAGTTATATGCATATTTTTTGATCGATAAAACTATTACGGGACTTACTTCCGGAGTTTCTGCGAGAGTTGATTCTGTCCTTTCTTCAACAAACTCTGAGAGAAGTATTTTAACACTTTATATAACATATTTAAATTCAAACTCACAAACTTCACAGAAAGTTTTTTCTGATGGAGAATTATTGACATGTTCTGAGGATATTACAACAGAAAATCTTGGAACAACTATTATTTCTTCTGGCGAACCTTTTGCTTCAACAATTGAAAGTGATTCTGCAACATATGGGTCAACATTTAATATAAATGATGGAGTTTATTTTATTCGTGGAAGATTTATACAAGTAAATTCAGAAACAATTTTATTAGATCAGTATAACTCTTATCCGTCATATAAAGTTGGATTTAGAGTAAAGGAGGAAATAATTAATTCGGATTTAGATGAAAATTTAAATGATAATTCTAACGGATTCAATAATTATGCTGCACCTGGAGCCGATAGACTTAAAATTACAGTAAGATTGGATAAAATTTCTTTAGATAATACCCAAGATGCAGAATTTGTAGAAATTGCAAGGATTATCAATGGAGAAATTAATACTATTTCGGTAACAAATACTGAATATAATCTTTTTGCTAATGAGTTGGCGAGAAGAACATATGATGAATCTGGAGATTATTATGTAAATCCAATAAATGTATCAGTAAAAAATTCTCTCGATGATGGATTGGGGAACGGCGGTATTTTTTCTTCGGATAGACTTACATATGGAGGATCAACACCATCTGATGATTTGGCATTATATCAGATATCTCCGGGAAAAGCTTATGTTAAAGGATTTGAGGTTGAACTTCCGGGGACAAATTATTTGGATGTTCCTAAACCAAGAACTACAAAAACAATATCAAATCAAGCATTAAATTATAGTACTGGATATAATTTGTTAACAAATAGAACATATGGAACTCCCTTAACTGGAATTGGCAATACATATGTTTTAAGTTTGAGAGACGAAAGAGTTGGCGATTCTCGGGTTGATTCTCCAGGAAAAGAAATTGGAGTTGCTAGAGTATATGATTTTAGATTGGAGTCTGGTTCATATGAATCTGATAATCCAAACTTGAATGAGTGGGCAATATCTCTTTTTGATGTTCAAACCATTACAGAGATCACTTTAAATGAAAATGTAACTCTTTCTACTCCTACATTTATTAGAGGTTCAAAAACGGGTGCTACAGCATTTTTAAAAGACAATGTAATAGATTCAAAATCTATTGTTTTATATGAAAAATCTGGGAATTTCATAAAGAATGAGTCTTTGGTTATAAATGGAATAGAAAATGGAAGAGTTGCAACAGCAATAACATCATATAGTTTATCTGATGTAAAATCAGTTTATGGAACAGTTGGACTTGCAAATACATTTAGTTCGGATGTTGTTTTATCTTCTACTATAAATGTAGGATTTGCTACTATTAGTGGATCTAGTGGTGGAATTTCTACAGTTATTTCAACAAACCCCTCATTTCCAGGAAATTTGGTAAAAATTAATGATGTTATTTCTTTCAATAATCCAGAGTTTTCAAATCCAGTTTTTTCTAAAGTAGTTGGTGTAGATGATATTTCAATTACAATTTCTGGAGTCAGCACAGTATCTGGTATAAATGAAGGTTCTTTACCAAGTTCTCTTTTAACTGTTAACGATTTAAAGATTTTAAAAACAAAACCAGTATCAGTAGATGATTCTAGTTTATATACAAAACTGCCTAGAAAAAATATTTCATCAGTAAATCTTGAAAACTCATATTTAACAATAAGAAAAGTTTATTCCGGATTAACTATTACCTCAAACAGAATTTCTACTATAACTGCTGGTGAAAATGAAACATTTTTACCTTTTGATGAAGAAAGATACACATTAGTAAGATCTGATGGAACATTTGAAATTTTAACTTCAGATAAATTTAATTTTTCAAATGGATCTACAGAACTAATACTTTATAATTTGGGATTAGATGATTTAAATGCAACACTTTATGCAACACTCAGAAAAACCTCAATTAAATCAAAAATTAAGTTAAAAAATAGAGTTAATTCTATAATAGTAGATAAATCAATTTATTCCTCATCTGGTGTTGGTGGAACTACCCTTAATGATGGATTGATTTATGGAAACTATCCATATGGAACAAGAGTACAGGATGAAGTTATTTCTTTAAATTCTCCCGATGTTATTGAAATTCATGGAATATTTGAATCAAGCAGCTCTTCAGATAATCCTACTGCATCAAAACTAACATTAACCAATCTTACTGGCGAATCAAACACTACTAGTGATTTAACAATCGGAGAAAGAATAACAGGTGCTACTAGTGGAGCTATAGCTATTGTTGCGGAAAGAGTTTCTACAACAGAAATAACTTTTATTTTAAAAACTTCGTCATCTTTCATTGAAGGAGAATCTGTATTATTTGAAGAATCTGGAATTAGTGGTATTGTAACTAGAATTGATAATTTGAGCAATGATATCTCATATAATTATACTTTTAGTAATGGGCAAAACCAATCTTTTTATGGTTATGGATCGATTAGGAGAAAACCAAGTTCTATATCACCTTCTAAAAAAATAAAAATTTATTTTTCAAATGGATATTATCAAAGTTCAGATGATGGAGATATAACTACAGCAAATTCTTACAGAAATTTTAACTATTCTAAGGATATCCAAAAAATTCAAAAAACTAGAGTGACGGATATTGTAGATATTCGCCCTAGAGTTAATGATTATTCAGTTCTTGAAAGTTTTAGATCTCCTTTGGAATTTTATGGAAGAATTTTTGATCAATCAGGAAATTCTTCAACAAATATTTTAGCATCTGACGAACAAATTGGAATTTCTTATTCATTTTATCT
>JGI10211J14876_10000767_pt1 | contig 13856 bp, 9 predicted proteins | sample Etolagsediment_FD_14876 | JGI IMG/M metagenome (IMG submission 14876)
CTGCAAGCAGAGATAAAACAGGCGATTAAGGATAAACGCAAGGAATACAATGTCGGGATGGACATATACACTGGCATCGCTGCATTATCTTTAACCGACCTGAAGAAATATATTGATTATATGTACAACAGGGTTATCAATGTCTGCGGTATCCCCGAGTACCGTAAAGATTTTGTCTTGCATTCTCCGAATGTCCGAGGGAAGGCGAAGCCTGAGCGGAGGACCTGTAACGGTGATGTTTTACAAGATTCCTCTGTGTCTCCTGCGGAGAAGCATCGGAATATTCAAAGAATGAATGGCGAAGCCATTTCCGTTAAGGCTCCGGATGTATCGCATATCACGAAGTCGTCACAGATGGTGCCGTTTATTACGCACATTGACCATTATTTTAACCTGAACATTGACGGTGACTGGACGAGTATTTCGAGTGATAAACAGGGTCAAATATCCAGCGATTTTAATTATATGATACCAAAGGATTTCCTTGAAACATGGTGGAAGGAGATATCGCATAGTGAATTCGATAAGGATTTCAATGATTCCGATTTTGATTCAAGTGGGTACCTTTCAGAGGACGGTAATTACGATTATATAGAACTAATCGAGACCTACATGTTTCATACGATTGACGGTGGCTCGTTTGTGATAGACTTCTATGGTGAGAATAGTTGGGGAGACAGCGATGTTATGAATGACGGGACAGACGGTCTCGGTTCGAAACTTTCAGATATCTCTTATGATTGGGACATTGACGTATCCGATTTAGAATCGGTTGTCGAAGAACGTGCGCGTAAGGTAAGAGAGTTTACGCCAGAGTTCAAACTTCATTCTCCGGCAAAGCCTGAGCGGAGGACTTCGGCGGCCGACACCGGTATCAAGGCATCGTCATTGATACCGAAGTTCGTAAAATCCGAGCACTATTATTTGCTCGATGTTGAGGGTGATAAATGGGATATACCAAACGAAATTAGTGTATCCGTAATGGATTCGCGTAGGAGTAATAACGACCAGGATTTTATCGAAGAGTGGTGGGAGAAATTGACCGGCATCGATTACGAGGAAGACTGGAAGGAAGACGAGTTCGTGAATGGCTGGTGGGAGGACGGATATATTAATGTCGAAAGTAATTATCGGTTCGCAACCGTAGACGGTGGTGTGGTAGAGTTCGTTTTTTATCCTGACGCTGACCTGCATGAAGTGTATGGCTGGGGCAGTGACATTGCAGAGAGCCTGGGCAATGCAGATATCGAATGGGACATGTGTATATTTGAAGTCATGGAGGCCGTGGACTCACGCGCCACAACAGTTCGCGAGTTTACACCTGAGTTCAAACTGCACGCCCCGTTGACCAAGGACGGTTCGTGTACGGCGTCTGATTACAAGTATAACCTAATCGGCCACGTTAGTGATTGTGACGGTACGTTGCGCAGTTACAAGGCCGAGTATATAGTAAACCGGTTCAAACCGAGGACTGCAAAGGACGTTGCGAGGGTATTATACACGCAGAGAAATTGGGAAAGCGAAACGATTTACGACGAAGAATACCCGATGTTCTATAATGTTGAAGGCCTGGTGAAGTTCAGTGAGGATTTGGTAGAGGGTTTCATGAACGAGTACCCGTGTTATGATGCACCGGATGAGTGCGCTAAAAAGATGCGTGAACATCTCAATTATAGTGTTACGCATATCGATTTCACGGATATTGCGTTTGACATCTGGCGATTTGCGCCGTGGATACGTGAATCGTATGAGTCTCGCGGTCTTGACAGGCATCAATTCCTGCGTGATATAATGATTGAGTGGGATAATGGCAAGATTCATGGGTTCGAGGAGATTCCCGGGTTTGCGCGTGAGTTCGTGCTTGGTTCGCCTGAATCACCAACCGAGAAGGACGTAATAGACATATTCAGTAAAATTAATAATGCAATAGCGAACGATAGGCGGGTTAGCTGGTTCTATGCGGATAGGGATGTACAGTTCAAAGTTGGCGGCTCAATATTTACGGGCGTATATGGAAAGATGGTAAAGCTAGTAACTACCACGACGATGGAAGAATGGGAATACCCGTATAATCTTGAACAACGCGTGATGCAGAAATATATGGACGTTTCGTATGACAGGAACAGGTTTAAAATACGTGACGAGCTGGATGCGTTGCGGCAGAGGTTCGGTATTACAGGCTCGGCAAACAGAAATGCAGTCGGGACTATCGGGCAGTTATACAATTATTATTCAGAGTTATACTCCATGATACCGAAGGGCGTACCTGGTTATGCAAAGGAGTTCGTGTTGTCTGCAACCAAGGGCGTTGTAGTGCCGGTAGACGAAAAGCTTGGTGAGGACGCACAATTTCTATACGATGCAATGGTCGATTATGGCGACTGGGGATATGGTGACGTTCTTGCAACGTCAAAGTATAAAGAATATCTATCATACCTTGTCCTGCTCGGTAAGGTAATAACAAAGGGAAAGGGTAAGAAGAAGATGTACAAGGCAGTAGTTGGCTACCTTGACGATTGGCGCGACTACGCTAACGACAATATGATTAACATGGTCGATAACCTGAAGGGTGGTGATTGGGTGGCGTTCAGGGACCTGCCTGGCGGTATGATGGCGAAGCAGAAGGCTGCGAGTAAACTAATCGGGTATGGTGTCATAGAGAAGGGTAAGGGCACGAAAGAGATGAAAGGCATACACTACCGGCTGAAAAGATGGGAGAAGATACCGGAGTTTGCGAAGGAGTTCCGGTTAGGTGCGGGTACGAAGGAGGAATCTTGTCAGAGGGCAGGCGAGTGGGTTTACAGGTTTATGCCGCTGGATGAGTCGTTACGCGCTGCTTGGCGTACGTGGTCTACTGAGGATTTGCTTGGTCATATCTGGGAGTTCTACGATATCGGTTACGAGGAAACTGATGACCGGGACGAGTTAATAGAATATATCGTAATGGTTAATTTAGAGGAAATAGGTAATTAATGTTATCAAAGAGGATTGCATGAAGAGGGACACGATACCGGGTTATGCGAGGGAGTTTGTGCTAAACTAGTTTGTTCTACGTATGGAAATGGGCAGAGTAAACATGAACACGACCAATCGGTACCTACACATTTCGAAGATTTCCGCTTGTTGATATTAATTACCACTCGGAGAGCCATCCGTCTTCTGCGGTTACTTTTTGCTTGCCCTTCGTTTTCCACATTCTCATTCTTATTATCTCTTCGCCTTTTAGATAGTCCTCCGGCTCGGGTATCTCGCCCTGGCAATCTCTGCGTATATGAATCTCTGCTGCGAGCGCAGCGTTCTCGCCAAAGAATCTTCTTACTATCTCGATACCAAGCGAATGGTGTAGTACCATTCTATGCGAATATCCTAACTCACCGTAATACGAGTCCAGGAACTTGTGAACCTCGGAATATGTCTGACCGAGTTCTGCCATGCAATCGGCGCAATGTTCATCGAAAGTTGCCATGTTACCACAACCTAAACCTTTTAGATGGGCAATTATTGGAGATGTTTGGATACGCTAAACCAGGTAATAATATCGAGTTATTACCTACTTAACGCCGTTTTACCCCATTTATTGCCCGCATTTAGTATACCTCAACGTCAAAGACAATGTGGACTACCTTGTCCTTATCGACCTCGCGTTTGAAGTCCTTTGTCTTGCGGTCTTTCTTCTGCCAGCCCTCCCAACTAATCGGGGTGAGCCGTAGATGCTCGTCCTTGTCAAGGTGTTCCTTGACAAGGTTGCATAGTTCTTGCCAGTTTGCGACTGTCTTTCGCATATGTTCATCTCCTATATTGTGAGAGCGCTCAGTGCAGGATTCGAACCTGCGAGGGATTTTACGCCCCGGAGATTAGCAATCTCCTGCCATACCAGGCTTGGCTAACTGAGCATGATGAGTGGGCGCGGACGGATTTGAACCGACAATCACTTCGGTGTAAACGAAGCGCCTTAACCAGGTTTAGCTACACGCCCATATTTGTTGCGTATGAAGAGCGCGGGGTACAGGATTTGAACCTGTGGGACTCCTAAGAGCCCGTGGCTTTCTCGAAGCGATATTGCCTCATTCAAGGCCACCGCCATTAACCAGACTCGGCTAACCCCGCATTTTGCGTTTCGAGGCCACCGCCATTTACCGGACTCGGCTAACCCCGCAGATGAACGTCGGAGACAGGATTCGAACCTGTGGGATACTGGGCACCCGCGGCTATTTGGGGAAGGTCGGTCAATTGTCCTTCGGACATATGACCTCATTCCAAGCCGCCGCCTTTGACCAGACTGGGCTACTCCGACATATGAAGTGGGCGTGGCCGGATTTGAACCGGCGACATCTACCTTATCAGAGTAGCGCCCTAAACCTAGCTAGGCCACACGCCCATATTGATAGCCAAAAAACTTCTTTGCCAACACTGTAAATTTTTTAGTGGAGGTTTTTAAAATCGAAAACCAAACCTGACGTAGATTAAATTGTTTTGTGAAATAAATTGATTTTAAAAAAGTCCGTTGGCTATCTGACCTTTTTTTTAGGTCATAGTTGCGTATGCGTGAGTATCAAGACGATACCACACTAATACTAACTGAAGCCAACATTGTATCTCGATATATGAAAAATAAGGTATTTAAAGATTTCGGGCTGCGTCCCTATAGTGACAAGATTGTCGGTGATGTATTGTTAAGAAGAAGATGTACAAGGCAGTAGTTGGCTACCTTGACGATTGGCGTAACTAAGTATTGTATACGTCTTACTTTCCCTGAGTTCGATTATATGTTTATATATTATAACAGATAATATTTACTAATATGCCACTCAGGCAAACGGCTGGAAACAGGGAAGGTCGATAGTATGGCTATCGACATGCTACCGACGGTCTATGTTGACGACGTTATAGACTATTGCGGTATTTCCAGGGATGCCAACGTATTGACGCCTGACCAGCTGGAATGTGTCCGTATAGAGGTTCAGAGGATAATCCAGGATGGCTGGAGCGACAGTAACTCGCCGTTTATGCGGAGTCACCGTACACGACAGAATGAGAGATGGAACAGGCTCGGTACTGTTGCGTATTTTCAGGATATGGGTTATGACATGAATGTCAACAAAACAATGCGTGGCTGGGCACGGCATTTACGCAACGATATAAAATGGCTTGACGATTGGATGTATCCCGAAAAGGTTGCGGAGGCGCTTGATAAGGCACTTGATTTGTTTACGCCCAAGCCTGAACCTATGATTCCTGAGTATGCCGAGGAGTTCGTATTACATGCTAGCCTTCCCGGCGGCCAATCATTCCATAACGTGTATGATGTATATTACAACCAGGATAACAAAGAAGTATTCGTGAATGATAAGGTAAAGGGTAAAGTGAGACTCGAAGATGTCGGTGTTATGACGATACACAAATCCGTGATGGATAAAATCGGGTATCGCGATTACAAGGGCGAGATACAGGACAGTCCGCACTGGGAGAACATAGTGGTAGAAAGCTATGATGAAGACCCTGAATGCGCAGAGAAGCTCGTGCGCGTAAGTTTCAAGCATCCAGTATCGGTATGGAAACAGGACGATGTCAATGAAGTTCAGGTGTATTATCATCCGGGTCAGACAGTGCCCGATTTTACAAAGGAGTTTAAATTACACGCATATGAAGATGATTGCTCGCGTGAGGGCGAATGCCCTGTATGCGGTAGTAGTATAGACTACGGTACGAGCGATTACGAAGATGACTTTGTTACGTTCGATGTCTGGTGTGTAAATCCTGATTGCGGCTGGGAGGGCAAGGAAGATTACGAGACGGTATTCTACGGCCACACCGGCGATGACGGTAGGGAATGGCTGCCGTGCAAGACGCCTCGTGAGCCGGAGCCGAAAATACCTGGTTCTACAAAGAAGTTTCAGTTGCATACAGATAGTTACGGAGCCGGCAAGTTGCAATCATTTAATGAGGATTTCTTTAAGAATTATCCTATCAAGTGGTATGACAACACAGGCATCATAAAGATAGGCAGGAACAGGGTTGCCGAGATATCGCTATCGAGAATCGGATGCGGCCCTATTATGTCAGATGGGTTCAGTGGTTACGGGGTTAAGGTCATTAGTATGACCTACGGGCCGATTACTGAAATCAACTTTTGTTTCCGTGATTACCTGATACCGGAAGGCAAGCCATACACAGTATTTTATAGGGATAATGAAGGCAAAATGGATTGGTGGAATGACAAACCACACCCTGACTCTATATTGACAATGGCGCAGGAGATAATCAATTACGTGAACATCTTTGCAGAGTCTGATATATCCGAGCATGTAAAGGAGTTCAAGTTACACGCTGACGTTCTACGCGCGTCTCCTGTCGAGTAGGTTCAAATAAAAAAGAGTAGGGCCGACGGGATTTGAACCCGCGATTTCCGGGTTATGAGCCCGGCACCTTGCCAGACTTGGTCACGGCCCTATATGAATAACTGATATAGCTTACGCTATGTAGTAGCGTATATCGCCACGGGTGTCGGGCTCGCCCCTGATTTCGCTAGTGCATCTAAGTAGATATTTAACCTCGATTCGAGTAGGGCACCATTTTGCATACGGTCTGTCAAGCATCTCGTCATAGACGTAACCTGCGGTAGTGCCTGGGTTTTCTGCGACAATCTCCTTGATTATTTCTAGATACTTTCGGCCTACTCTTGCCATGTAAGTGCAGGGAATTATCGTCCCTGTTGCGATTGGTTTTGCCTATGTAAGGTCGGAGAGTCATTCCACGCCCTTAACAACCCTATTACAGGGCTGGCGACGTTTTGTTTGCGAATGTAATGAGCCTGACCGGATTTGAACCGGCGGTCACCGGATTAAAAGTCCGGCGCTATTCCTAACTAAGCTACAGGCCCATAAGAACAAATGTTTACATTTGTGCGACCAAATGTGTAGCATTTGCGTGATGATTTTGCGGATGTAAACGAGCACGACAGGATTCGAACCTGTGACATCCACCTTAGGAGGGTGGCGCCTTAATCCGCTAGGCTACGTGCCCATATGGGTGAGGGAATTAGCTTTTGATGTCCAACGGGTATGGTGTCCCGACTGGGGAGGAGAGCCAATTCCCTCGGGAAATATAACTCCTCTAATGAGCCTGACCGGATTTGAACCGGTGGTGACGAGGTTAAGAGCCCCGCGCATTAACCTGGCTATGCTACAGGCCCATAAGAACAAATGTTTACATTTGTGCGACCAAATGTGTAGCATTTGCGTGATGATTTTGCGAATGAATTGAACGCCGGCAACTGGATTCGAACCAGTGACCGCCCGATTTCTGGGACACAGAAATAAATTTCTGTATCTTAACAGTCGGGAGCTCTGCCAGACTAAGCTACACCGGCATCTGATTTTTTGCGAGTGAACAGAATCGTTGCCGACCCTGTATTTTTCCGTTCAGGGTTTTAAAATGCGTGTCCAACCCGCCATAAGATAATCCTATGACAGTAACCAAGTACATTTTAAAAGGGTGACGGGCGAACCGAGGAAAGCGATAAGAGTATTGATACGCGCTTTATCCAGGCTAAGCCACCGTTCCATGAGAAAACCAACAAACCTTCGTCAAATCAAAAACTTTTTAGTGGAGGTTTTTGAAATCGAAAGCCAAACCTGACTTTAGATTAGATTGTGGTTGTGAAAACATTTGATTTTAAAAAAGTCCGTTGACTACTGACCCTTTTTCGGTCGTAGGGCGAATATAGGAAGAGTCACTTCCTTATATTTTTATTGAAAGCCAACATTATTGATAAGTATTCAATCTAAAGTATAAAAGAGTTGCGGTGTGATACCGCCTGTTGATGTTGATTAACTGAAGGGAGTTCGTTGCCGACCCTGTATTTTTCCGTTCAGGGTTTTAAAATGCGTACCCAACCAGGCATAATACTATTCCTATGACAGTGACCAAGTGTATTTTAAAAGGGTGAGACTGTATGTCCGTTTCTTTATAAACTTTGTTTAGAAAGCATTATAAGATTCCATAGATATAGTCGATTCAAAGATGTAGGTGATAATATGCTAGGTGACAATATGAAGATATTAGAGGTTCACAAAATTGAAAGATGGAACTGCGACGGGCTCTGTATGGAAGAGTCTTGCGACGAAGAACCTGTCTATGTGGCAAAAGTGGAACACAATGAGCACAGGTTCTTTATTCCTCTTTGTAAGAAACATTCTGGAAAGGTGCGGGAATAGTATGGGCGCTTGGGGTTATCATCCAATGGATAGTGATTCTGCACATGATAAGTTTCTTCCTATCAATGATGCAGCGGATAAACAACTGGAGAAACTTTTCAAAAAGAAAGTAGTTCTATCCGATGTGGGACTAGTAGAGATGTTGTTGAAAAAGGGCTTTTTTGTTAGAACCCATATAATACATAAGAGTATACAACACCTTGATACACATATAAATGACCTTGCCGCCGGCAATAATAAGAAACACGGCTGGCGTGACCCGGACAGGGCGTTGAAGGAGTTGACAGATGTTCGGGACGGTTTGTACAATATAATAGATGTTTATATCGATAAACGTAATGGCAAACTCAAGAAGAGCGTAACAAGGAAACACCATACACTTGCACCACGCGGCTGGATGTGCCGTGATTTCGAGTTGAGCAGGGATTCTAGCTGGTCAGGGCTTTTTGATATGAATGAGGATAAGCTTAAAGGTGCGCCCGAGACCGACCCTGATGACGATATGCCAGTGTTGAACACTTCGTTGAGTAAATGATGGGGGTAGGATAAATGGGATGGGGATACAAAGAAGGTTTTGGATTTGCTTTACCGCATGATGAGGGAAGATGTTCTCTTTGTGAAAAGGAGCAAAAGAATATAGAAAATCTTGTGGGTGGCCCAGTTGGGCTAATTTGTTCAGAGTGTCGAACCATCGTAGACAAATGGATGGAAGCCCAAAAAGCTAAACGAGATTGGTGGCGACAGTGCAACTACGTGGAGCCTGCGGTGAAAGACGGCGAAGGAATAGGTGAAAGAGTTGTCGATGTGGAGATTTCTTTATCCGAGATAGGTCGAATATTAGGTAATCAAAGGACAACAAAAGAATGTATATCCGAAGAAAAAGGAACGCCTATGGAAACATCCTATGAGGATGATATACAAAAAATTCTTGACTCCATAAACTCCGAGCTGGATAAATTAAAGGATATTCTACGGAATCGACACCATGGAATTGAATACGACCACATAGATTCAATAGATATAATAACCAATACTGAAGATGAGTAAGAGCCTCCGACGAGATTTGAACTCGCAATCTTCCGCTTTCTCTGAATCTTTCGTGATTGGTTTGTCCTATCACGGAAGTAATGGCGATAGCCATTCATACGAGGCGGACGCCTTGGCCAGTTTAGCTACGGAGGCAAATGAGCCAGGTCTATTTTACCGCCGACCTGAAGGCGGTGGGGAGTATTTACCCCGACCTAATAGGCACCATCGCACCCTTTAAGGTCTATTTTTTAAGGATATAATAGACGTTGCGATTGTAAGGTCGGATAGGCGACCTTAATTCTCTGAATATTCCGAGATTGGTTTACCTGTCGAGGAATCTTGACCGTAGGTCAATAACCCTGCACGGAAACATACAGGGTTGGCGACGGGTGCTGAGAGCCTCCGACGGGAATCGAACCCGCGACCTGCCGGTTACAAACCGGCCGCTCTGCCTAGCTGAGCCACGGAGGCATATGAGAGACCCCGGCAGGATTCCATACCTGCATACCCACTGTATCGGGTGACACTTCGGGGTCATGGAGCATTTGCATATTTGTGAGTGTTTAGAGAGCCTCGACCGAGATTTGAACTCGGGACCTTCTCCTTACCAAGGAGACGCTATACCAGGCTTAGCCACCGAGGCATATTGAATCTGAATAAAAATCGGACTAGAGGCAGAAGAAGATTTTGATGGTAAAATAAAAACCTATCCACTACCCTTGTCCGACACTACAACCATGTGGTTGTAGTTGTTGTCGTGGTAGTGTTAAGGTTCATTGGTAGAATGTATAAAACATAACGTATTTAAGGTTTATGACTATGCGTTCATGGCATACATCACGACACACACGATTTGGCCTGACGATAATATATTCTTGGAAAGAAATGATGCTGGAGGAGTGATTTGAACACTCGGACTGCTACCAGAGAGGCTCTTGAGGCCCCCGCCGTTGACCAGGCTTGGCTACTCCAGCGTTGCGAGTGCTGGGGGCGAGATTTGAACTCGCGGACTGCTACCAGACTAGGCCCTCAACCTAGCGCCGTTGACCAGGCTTGGCTACCCCAGCATTGCGATTTTTGTGTGAGATGAAAATGCACGGGGCAGGATTCGAACCTGCGAACTGCTACCAGACCGGGGCCTAAACCCGGCGCCTTTGACCGCTTGGCTACCCGTGCATAAGTGTATCAACCCTGAAATCAATCAAGGAATTAAAGAGTAAATGGTAGTAAAAGTTTAAACTCTCTAAATAAAAAGTGCAATATAGACATTAATTGTTATAGACATTAATTGTTAGAAAAATAATAAACCTCACACTACCTATGGCGAATGAAGACCTTATCGCAATAGCAATAAGGTCTGCCTAAGCAGGTTGTGAGTATTCATTGGTATCACATATCTAATCTATTCTATATATATTTTTTGAGTGTAAAGTTTGAATGCTGGAGGAGTGATTCGAACACTCGGACTGCTACCAGAACAGGTCTTAAGCCTGCCGCCTTTGACCGCTTGGCTACTCCAGCATAAGTGTATGAGAAAATCTATCGATTTTCTCTATACCCTTATCAACCCTGAAATCAATCAAGGAATTAAGAGCTGATGCGTTTAGATTATAGGGTCACCGTTACGACCTTCAAATGCCGACTCTCTCATGGCCTTTATCTTTTCTTCGTATTCGGGAAGCCTGTCACGCGGACGGCATACCTTCTTGCAATGAGAACAGTAGAACGAGCCGTTATTCGAATAATAATCCGATACGGACACCATCGTCTTGTGCTCGTCTTTACAGTATAACACCATTATCCCGAGGTCGCACATTGAATAACAATCGTCGCATGAAAGGTTGTACGATTCGTATTCCGTGCCGTCAACCCTGAGCCCGTAGCGTTTACTGCATCGCGTTACTTTCCTTCCGCAAATGCCGCATATTTTTTCTATCTTGTTCATGGTTATCAATCCTCGTTTCCGAATAGAACGTCAAGGCCGGTGAACGCCTGTTCCTCATCGGTCTTTTCGTCCTTTTCCTCTATCTCCGGTTCGGGAGTTGGGACTACCTCTGCAACCGGTGCAGGCGCCTGTCCGATTACCGGGTTTTGTATAGCATCGGCTATGTCTATGTCCTTTGCAGACGCCACGAGCTTTTTGACACGTTCCGTGTCAGGCTCGATATCGGCAGCCTTCATGACCTTCAGTACGTTGTCCTCTGTAAGTTCCGTTTTCGTGCTGTGCAATAGCAATATTGCGTAGAGATACTCCATATTAATCAACTCCGATTATTATTTGTGGTTAGGTGAGTGGATGTGCTCGGATTTGAACCGAGAATTTCCCGGTTGCTGCGGTTCAATAAGCGTTGCTTATTTCTCTCTGCAGCCGGGTGCATTACCAGATTCTGCTACACATCCTTCTGATACGGCTAGTGCAGGTTTTGAAATCTCTGTGCAACCGTGTATGTATCCCACCTTTCAAAACCGCCATAGGCGATTTTAAAAAGTGGGCGATGTACTTGTCCTTTGGCTGGCGACATCGCCGTGTCATCGTACCATTCCTATGGTGATAGGTTTGCGTATGGCACTCAGACGGCCACCCTTTTGGTCTAATGTGGTAATCTTTTACCACCTCCTCCGTTCTTATTTATGGGTGAACGGAACCCTTTGCGTTAGTTCTTAGTGATTTTGCGTGTGAAATGTAAAGCGCCTCGGAGGGGATTTGAACCCCTGGCCTCAGCTCGACAGGTTGAGATGCTAGGCCATACTACACTACCGAGGCATTTCGTTGCCTGCCTGATAAATTTTCCAGCAGGTTAAAGGAGGATGTTTGTTTACATCCGACTGGTCGGACACAAAGTGTCCAGGTCGCCTGTCCAACCTTTGCGTATGATGTCCTTCTGTAACTCCTCGCACGGCCAAATGGAAACCAATGGAGTTTCCAACCCTAAAGGTGATGTGTGTGTGAAGATGTATTGACCGTGTGGTCGTTTGTAAGGGATGCTAAGAATCGTTATCGGATAAAACGGTCTGACATCTTAGATGCGGATGATTTAGGAGCTAAGCAAATTACACACTAGTTGGGAGCTTAACTCCCGCCTATCTATTGATGTGTATTGCTTTCCTAATATCATTCGTATCACCGTATTATCGGATAGCCCTCGCGGACTTGGAATCATATATATTTCAGAACCTATATAAAATTTTTGGTCTTGACCAGCAGAGGGGATACAGGATCGACAGATTACACCCCGTTTTCAAACGGGGTTGCATTGCATAAGTTCAAAATGTAATTTGAGTGCGGGTGTCGAGATTTGAACTCGAGTTAGGACATTGGCAGCGTCCTGTGATACCAAACTACACCACACCCGCATTGCGATTGGAGATTGAATGCGCCCGGAGGGATTCGAACCCTCGTAACGAGCTCACTTCGAGGTCGGTCGATTGTTTACGACCTCATGGAAGGCTCGTTGGATAACCAGCTACCGCACGGACGCATGATGAAACGACATTGGTCGCTATGTTCAGTTTATTTTCCACCAGGTTTTGAGGTCGCCTGACCGACCTTTGCGTATGTATTGTCAATCATCTCTGGGACGATAGACCTTAAAGGGTGAGTGGGGTGTATGAGAATCGAACTCATGACCTGCGGTTCTCTCCAGGAAGGTTTACCTTTATGGAGAACCTATCCTTTGGAGACCGCCGTTCTGCCTAGCTGAACTAACACCCCATAATGTTTTTGCGAATGGAGGGCATATGTTTATCAATTGCCCGACCTTGCGATTTATCGCAAGTTTAGAACGGGCATAACCGGATTCGAACCGGTGGTGTCTGGTTTAGAAGACCAGCGTATTGTCCGCTATACTATATGCCCATTTGAACGGGCGTAGAGAGATTCGAACTCCCGACCTGCGACTCCGAAGGCCGCCGCATTATCCGCTATGCTATACGCCCAGTGTGAATTGAGATTAAGAATAAAACTTAGGTTAAAAAAGTGAAAGAATAAAATACTGGCTACCGTGTCCCTTTTCGACACATTTATTGCGGGTGGAAACGGGCAGTCCGCCCGCGACCTCTTCCACGCCAGATGAGGGGCATATCTTTAGAATTGCCCGACATCGTTATCTTATTAGCCATGTGAATCACTATATTAAATTCAATGTATAAATATCTTTTGTTGTTTGGTTCCGTTTCATCCTCGGGTGATAGCACTTTTCTAAAAAGTCTGTTTCATGGCGGGTGATAGTGTTCTATTGCATGTAGTGACTTATGTTGTTATTCCCTGAGTTTCTTACGTGACTTGTTACCATAGAACGATCTTAATTGATTACCCTCTTCTATTCTATTCCTTATACCAATCAAAACATAAAGAAAGGCGATTAAAATCTCTAATGATGTGAAGGTCCGAGAGATTTTTCTCGAAAACTTTGGACATACAACCTCACTATTTTAAACATATAATGAACTACAACTACATCAAGCCACACCTGAGCCTGGATGGTATGACCCCAGCACAGCGCGCCGGACTACCTTACGTGGATCTGAATGATAACCCTTGGTTGACATACATCAAGAAAGCACTTAAAGAGAAGAGGAAACAGATTGCTTGAGAACTCTTATACTATTTTA
>JGI10211J14876_10000771_pt1 | contig 13825 bp, 16 predicted proteins | sample Etolagsediment_FD_14876 | JGI IMG/M metagenome (IMG submission 14876)
AAATAGCAACCAAATAATATGGTGAAAATTTCTTTGTAGCCCAAGCAATGATCATAAGTGGATATGTATAAAAAATTGCATACGAAACACCTGTATCTAAAAGCTTAAATCCATTATAAGAAAAGAAAATATGGAAAATAGTTATAATCGCCAACAATATAACATTTTTTGTTAACATGTTATCCTTGATAAATTTAAACGAAACAAAAAACAAAGGTATCAAGGAATAACCTAATAATCTTGTTAATAATTGCATATCAAGATTAATTGGAGTTTTTTTTACAAAAATTGGATACAAACTCAACAAAGCTTCTGAAACTAATTTTTTGATAATATATATCATCTAAAATAAACATAGAAAAAACTAAAAATTGAATTATTTTGATTTTAGTTTTGTATTATAAAGGAAAAGAATACAAATGTCTCTTGAAGAAGATTATAGTTTTATTTGTCAAATAGATCAATTAAAAAACGACAAAGTTGATGCTGTTGCTTTTAGTGGTAATCCATTTTATTTATGAATATTGTAAAAAACATGGATTAAAAGCAACAAGAACAAAAGCTAAAACTGTTGTTGTAATTTGTACAAATCACAAATGTATCTGTTATGATAGTTGTACCAATGAGGAATTTCGTTGTTACCACACGTATGGAGGAGGTTCAAGATGCCTTTCTTGTAACTATTCTTGTCCAAAAAGTTATGAAGATGATTATGGATGTAGTTTTGAAGAGTATAGACCAAAACTTCCAGTTATTTATGTTCACAAAAAGGATTTAACGATTAATGAACTAAAGAAAATTGACGAATATCCACTTACGCTAGATATTATCATATTCAAGAAAAAATGAATTAGTTTATATCTGGCCAAAACAATCTATATTATAAAGTATAAAATGCAATCATCTGAACAAATAGCAGAAGCAGTGGAGGATAGCAATGATAAATTTTTGGTTTATGATAATATCAAACCAAAAATTAGAAGAGAATTGGTAACGGATTTTCTACTTAACGTTGAACGAACACCAGACAAAAAATGGTTGGTGAGTATTCATAAACCAAAATCTGAAGCTGAACTTATTGTTGAAAAACTCAAAGAAGAAGGCGAGAAAGAGATGAGATGTAATTTCCCACCTAAAACAAGAAAACAACTCGAATTAGAGGGTGTTCTCTGTTACAAAGAGAAAGGAATTTGGGTTGCTTGTATCGCAGAAGATAAAATGAAATCAATTCTTGAAAGTGGCCGAAAGATCAGTGATGGATATTTTTGTGTAGAAAGTTTTAATAAACTTGATCATAATATCAAAAAATGTTTCCTAGAAAATGGCTACACTGTTGATGAACGAGCTTGTTATACAACAGGTTGTTGGTATGATGACGTGTGGGATCCTTGTACATGTTATGTGTGTAGAAGTGATATTAAGAATTACACAGGAAGTTATGAAATTTATTTCAAATTGAAGTAATTTAACTAGAGATAATTTTATATTTATAAATTTATATAGCTTAGTAGCCTTCGCGAATATCCTTTCCAACTGGAAAACGAGGGATGCCATATTCACTATATTCTTGGAAAATAACAGTTAATGGCTTTCCAATATAATCATCAGCATTNTTAAACCATTCACGTTTCATTTCCCTCGTACCTCTTGGCCGAACAGCGAACTCGCCTCCATCCTTTGTTTCACACTCCCAAACAACCATTCCAGCCTCGTCTCCTTGACCTTCATGATAACCAACGATTGTGAACTCTTTCTCCATGAAATTTTTGTATTTCTGGAGATCTTTACTCCTTTTATTAAGTTGATAAACTGAATCATAGTTTCTCAACATCGTTCCCTCATAACCTTCCTCAACAAATTTGGAATGATTATGAAGAATATCCTGTTCAGATTCAACATGGATTGTTTCAACAATATCAACCATATCTACTTTAGGAAGTTCATCAATTATTTCCAATCGACGACTCAAAGGAATATCCATATCATCCAAATCAAAACAATCATAAACATGATAATGAATCTTATTTATAGTTTCTACTTCCTCATCGGTAAGAGTATCTTGTAACTTTTTACAAACACCAGAAATCTTATTAAACATAAGATCATTAGTATAAAGTTCACCATCCAAATAAAATCCCTCGGGTTGATCCTTAAGAACTTCGAATAAATCTTTTTTCAATTTGTCAAAATTCTCGAAAACTAATCCTTGTCGAGATTCTATCACAATTTGGTTACCTTCACGGTGAGCCATCATTCTTAAACCGTCCAACTTTCGTTGACAAGCACAAGGAAAAGTAATTCCACTCTTCTTACTATTCTTAGCCAAACTCATAGCGAATTTAACAGCCAGCATTGGTCGAATAATTCTACTTTTTTTGGGATCATCAAGATCAGCCAAATTTTCAGTGTAACACTCTTTCTTCATTTTTGCCTTACGTTTGCTAATTGCCTCGGAAATAGCTTGTTCCAAAACTGTTCTTTTAGCTTTTCCCTTAGGAACATTTCTAGTGTGGATAACTTTTTTACCAGTTTTTTCACCATTTGATGTAACGATATCATATGTACCATCTCCATGCTCAACTACCTTGACATCCCATTGGTAAATCTTACCTTTGTTATTCAATTTGTAAAGTGAGTTGAAATTCATATTATAAAGTATATGAGTTTTCATTTTAAATGATTATAAAAATCATTTTTTTTCGATTTTTATTGTTTTGTTCGTAAAATGATTTAAAAATGTATGCCTATTTATAGTTAATGCTTTATTTACTAGGATTACCAGTAGCACTTGTCGCAGGTGGATATTATTATTACAAATCAAATAAAAAAAAAGTTTTGAACAATGCATTGGACATGTACGCATCTATTGTTGTTTACACAAAAGACAAATTAAAATATATCAAAGATACTGATTACTGCTGTAGTTACATTAAAATGATATATTATAATAACGATGTACACCATGAACGTTCATTGAAATTCGATTTCTCCAGTAGAAATGGAACAGTCATTGATGTCGAAGAGATGTTAAAGTTAAATGATGACATTATAACTTGTGAACATGCTCGTTTGCTGTTCTCATACACATTTGATTCCAATGAATATTTAAATTATATAGCAAAAAACAAAGTTTTATTATTGAGAAATGAAGCTGAAGACGTTATTGAATTTGAGAATCCTTATCCAATTTTGAGTAAAGAGATTTGTGACCAGTTCAAGGAAAATAAATTGACAACGTATTTGAATTGTGAGGGTGGATCTGTTTCAGATTCTTTTTATGTTTTATTGAGTGGTGATTTGAAAGACATTGAGTCTGTGAAGTTGTATAATAAAGAAACAGAGGAGTATGAGGTGGATATTGATGGAAATTTGAAATCATTGTTCACAAAGTTGAAAGGGCCTTTTAACGATTGGGGATTACTTACATTGAATGTTATTAGGAATAGATGGATATTTGATGATTTTGGTATTGATCGTAAATACAAGATTATTGTGAAGCAAGGATTATATTTAAATGATGAATACGATTTGGAATCTGATTTAATAGAGATTGAGTACAATGATGATTTCGTTAAATTGCCAACGTTGTATAAACTTTTTGAGAAAAAAGTCAAAGAAAATAATTTGGAAATTAAAATCAGATGAGTGGGAAAAAAAATCTAATTATAAACATATAAATATGTCAATTTATGGTAGCGTTGGAAGCAACACCGATAAAAACATGAATGAATATATGAATGAACCAGCTCCAGTCAATTACAGTATGAGTAAAGGTGTTCTCGGAGCTTATGGCGGAATCAAATTCAAGACTCCTTGTCCTGGTGGATGGAGAAAACCACCATGTGTCGAGACAGTAAAGAAGGGTAACTTTTGGGTTCCACAAGGAACTCCACTTCCATTAAAGAATGAAATGTTCTTTTCTGAACTTCCCGAGCCAAGTATGTTTGTTTTCGCACAGAACTATGTTAGTCCAGCTTGTTGTCCAGCTACATACTCTACCGATAGAGGTTGTGTTTGTACAACATCTCAACAAAGGAAGTTAATTGGTGAAACAAGAGGAAACAACAAGAATTATCCTAACTATTCTTTCTAAAATCTTTAATATCTACACGTACAGATACTTTATTTTTGAAATATTCATTATTTGAAAGATATTTTTGTGCTTTTTTTGAGTATTCATTCCATTTTTGTCCATCCATTTCATACAATCCAACAAATTCCCTGTATTCTGAAAGTTCAACAAGAATAATATCTGACGGTAGATAATAATAGTTTTTTGAAAAAAGGAGATCAAGGTTATTGGTATCTTTCAATTCGGATGAAATAAAAGTTTTAACCTCGATAGGAATTCTAAAATAATTTACCACGCCGTTGTAAGAATCAGGTTCTTGGCGTTCCATAATAAAATCAATCATAGGCAAATCAGGATTCATTGGTTTCCTTATTTCACTAATTGCTAAATTTCCGAAGGACATATTCTGTTTGTTAAAAATTTGAAACTCTTTCCTAACAATATTTTCACCCAACTTTCCATAAGATCCATTTGTAATAATAGGATTATGTAAACCAATCGTTTTGGTTGTTTTCAAAGCGTTTGTCCACACTCGTTCAGCAATAGTTTTTGTGAAGCCTTTAGCCCAATATGGCAATTTCCATTTTGTCATAAGTTTTCTGGTTTTTTTATAAAGTTAGAAAAAATGATTTTCATTTTTTAAAATTATATTTTTATATAGTTTAAATACAAATGTCTAAAAACCAACCTATAGTTATATCAATTGACGGGAATATTGGTTCCGGAAAATCAACATTTATGAAAAAACTAAAAGAAAAATTCGCAGACAATCCTGATGTATATTTTGTTGAGGAACCACTGGATCAGTGGCACAAAATTAAAACAAAAGATGGTAAAAATCTAATCGAAAACTATTATAGTGATATGAAGCGATATGCCTACATTTTCCAGAATTTTGCTTATATCACACGGCTTCGAATCCTCTATGATGCTGTATATAATAGTGGAGCATCTGTTATTGTTACTGAGAGATCTGTTGAAAGTGATAGGTATCTCTTTGCTAAAATGCTTTATGAATCAGAACTTATGAATGATCTTGAATGGCAAGTTTATCTTTCATGGTATGGATTTCTTAATATAAATGTGGACAAAATCATTTATATTAAGACTGATGTTGATAACTGTGTAGACCGAATTAAAAAACGTGCGAGAGATGGCGAAGACAAAATCTCCAAAGAGTATCTCACACAACTTGATGGAAAACACGAAGAATGGCTCTCTGACAGAAAAAATGTTGTTATTCTTGATGGAAATAAAAACATTTATGATGATATTGTCTTCAAGGAACACGTTGAAGCAATTAATATTGTTTAATTTGTCTGAGAAGGTTCTTGTTTCTTTAACTGTTCTTCAACATTTTCCTTTTGATTTATAATTTTCTTCAACCTCTTTTTACTTTTCTTCCTCTGCTTTGGATTTGAAATCATACCACTCAACAAACTATTCATCTGATCATTAGTCAACCCCATCTCCATAATCTGCTCAGCTGTTTTATTCATCTGTGAATTCTGATGTTGTTTACCCATTCTCGCTCCAGCTTTTGAATTAATTTTATTCCTAAGCTTTTGCTTCAAAAGCGCCCTCTTTTCTTCTCTAGTCAATGTCTTTTTTGGTTGTTTACTACTGCTATTTTCTTTTTGCTCCATTATTAGATAAAAAGAAAATATTTTTTTAAGTCAAACAAAGAGATACTATCTCTTTTGAACTCTTTCTTGATTAAGACAAACAAAGAGATACTATCTCTTTTGAACTCTTTCTTGATTAAGACAAACAAAGAGATACTGAAACCCATAAGTTTCTTTTGTCGGAACGATCGACTAAAAGTCGAACTCTTTCTTGTTTAAGACAAATAAAGAGATTAATTTAGAACTACTAAATTCATGCTAACATATTTTTTGTTGTTGTGTTTATTATTGTAAGTTCCAAAAGATCTTTTCAATTCGGCAATACCTTGTTTATAGGTTTTGCTACTTCTTGGTAAAACTCTTTTAAGGGTAGATGATTTCAAAGCTGAGTGTAAATCTTTGTGACATGTCATATTGACAACTCTTGCTTTGACTTGTTTTGTTTCTCCTTTGAAAGTGACAATATCTCCAACTTTAATATTTTCAGTTGTTCTATTGACTGGTTTAATATCAACAGTTTTCATTCTTTGTTTGATCTCTTCAACATATCTATCTTTTAATGGCAAAACTTTCATTCTATTATTTGTCTTTGTTAATTTATTTTTATGTCTTGCCAAAATCTCTTTGATTTCTTGGCGAACCTTACTTTTGTTTTTGATTTCATCTCCAGTTGTTATTCCATCTTTAGCACATCTTGCTGCTTTAGGATTTGAACAGTCACATTGCATACTTCCATAACAAGCCGTTGAAGATTCACCACACATACAAAACGTTGTTTCTGCTCCTCCTCTCTTAACTCTTTTAAGATTACTCTTGCGACCACCTATCATTCCAGCCCCAGCTTTGTCTGCTACTAAAGAGCTTTGTCTGTGTTTTCTTACTTTTGAAAAATCAACTTGTTTCATGTTAGTTCCTATAAAATCTGAAGCGAAACCTGAATCAGTTCCTCCAAGTTTTTGGTATAATGTATCCAAAAAATGAACGCCACCATTTTGTTTTCTTTTGGTCATACTATATTATATATCAACAAAAAAAAGAGAACTATCAGCAAACAATTTGTCTCTTTATTAGAGTGTCTATTATCTTAAAAAGGAGTAACAACCTTTATATTTCTTATATACTTTGACTTTTCTAATTATTCTATTGCCTTTTCTGAATGTTGTATAAATGTAAAGTTCATTGTTTAGGTTATCGTATCTTCTGCTTCTGCAAATTACTCTCATTATAATAAAATATTAGATAAAAAATTGTGTTCTGGAGAAAAATACTTAGTTTATTTGCTTATTAAATAATGCCTTGTTATGTTAGATGTTTAGTTCTAACGAAGTTTTGATTTCATCGCATCAGAAATCAAAATGTTCTATTTGTGGAAAAATAATGAATACAATTTACTATAAAGAACATTTTGACCAATGTCGACAATATATTATTATTAAAAATAACAAATTCATAAATAACAACATATATTCAAAGGAAAAAATGTTCATACAACTATTCGATTTTCTTGATAATGAGTTGAGATTAAACAAAAATTATCCTCTCGAAAATGAATTGGAAATAAGAAGAGCTAGAGTTGAAGAAGAAAGACAAAAAAGAATAAAAGATGAAATAAAACGAACAAAAAAAATTAAAAATGAAGAAGAGGAACGAAGAAAAAAAGAACAACTCCAGAGGAAACAACAAGAACAACTCCTGAGGAAACAACAAGAACAACGAGAACAACTCCAGAGGAAACAAGAACAGGAAGAAATAAGAAAGAAAGAACTACAAAAAAAGGTTGAACAGGAGAAAATAAGGAGGAGAAAACAAAGGGAAGAACAGATTGAAAAAGAGAGAAAAGAAAAGGAAAGAAATAATATTATGAATAGTGATGCTCCTGAGAATTTAAGAACATATAGTTTGATGAATTTAAGACAGACGCAAAATTATGGGATGAATATTAATACATCTCAGATAAAAAAGATATTAGCAAAATATACAGAATTATTTGCTCACTATGTTACAGGAAAAACAGTTGCAATTGTTGGACCAGCAAATTCCGTTGTTGGAACGGGTCATGGTAGTCTTATTGATAAATTTGATATTATTATAAGACTTAATAAAGCATTACCAATTCCAACAAATTTGGCGCAAGATATTGGTTCAAGAACGGATGTTATATATAATGCGCTTAATACTACTGATTATCCTGGTCAGAATAATTTGGATACAACTTTTTATAAACAAAATGGGGTAAAATTTGTTGTATCTCCTTATCCACTTTCCAATGTATTTTATGGAGACATTATGAGTTATATTAATAGATATCAATTCGATATACCTTTCAGAACAGTAAATAATAGAAAATATACTGCATTTGCCAACCAAATAAAAACGCGACCTTATACTGGAACATCAGCTATTATGGATATTTTATCTTTTAATATAAAAGCTCTGTATATAACGGGTATTGATTTTTACAATACACCATACTACAGTCAATATAGAAGAGTTAAAAAAAGCAAATTAATGAATCTTAGGGAAAATTCAATTCATATTGCATATCCACAGATGGAGTATCTTCTATATAAAAGTCTAATAGATAAACGTATTTTGCTTGATAATACATTGGAGAAATTACTTTACTGTCAATATATTAAAATTGCAAATCAAATTAATGGAATACAAGCTGGTACAATTTTAGAAACTACAAATCAAAATTTTCTTAATTTTTTTAATTTAAACCAACCAAAAGTACTTATCATTGGTAAAGATTGTATGAAACAAGATAATATAAATCCAAATGATTATGATTTAGTTTTCGATTTCACTGCTAACAGATATGGTGTTGATGAAAGCAAACTTGTTCTAATCAACAGTAATTATGCTGGTGCTGTAGCTAATCTAAATATTGGAAGAAATTTAGGAATAGGTGGAAATATAATTTTATTGAATAATTATACAAAACGACTTTTGAAAACAATTTTTAACCTTGTTGATATTAAAAGTTGTTCACAAAAAGTTTATTTTATTGTTTATGTTTTATTTCTATTCAAAAAGGTGAGTATGACTGGATTTTATTTCAATAGAGAACTTGGTAAAAAACAGAGATACAAAGAACTCCTCTTGATATCGTTTCTTATTAAATATAAATACTTGATTTAATTTAACTTAAAACTTGGGTGATATATTTTAATTTGTAAATAATGTTAAAATTATTAAATTGTATTTTTGCATTTTTAGGTATAAATAGTGTAAATCTTGAGAATTTCAATGATATTAATTTACTTTTTAATGACTATGAAGATGTTAATAGAGAAAAAGACAAAAAAAATGAAGGGAAAATATGTTATAGAATATTTATTTCTATTGTCCTTTTAATTAAGCCTATATATTTCTTATATGAAATTATCCAGGATGGAACACATATTTTTTATGCAACTTTGTTTTTTCTCATAAATATTTTCGTGAGTTACATGGTTTTGTTGGCTTATTTTCGTTCAAATTATTTTGAAAAGATTTTGTTTGATTATTATTCTATCAAAAAGAAACATAATATATTTGAAAATATATTAGATAACAGGTTAATTCCAGTATTAATAATTACGATTTCTTTATTGACCGTTTTTGCAGGAATTTTATCGAATATGTTTATTTATAGGTTGAATGATGGTAATGGAACAAATTATTATAATACAACTGATATTTATAATTTCCATGGTGCTAATTTAGGTGTTACTTTAGCAATTAATGCGATTGTTGGTCTTAGTGATATTTATGGATATGTTTTGATTTTGAGTAATTCTTTCATTTTCTTTTTAGTTTTTATGAAGCATTTGATGGATTTGAAGGGTCAGGTTGATAAATTAGTTAAAAAATATTCATGGTCAAAAGATACACAACATACTGAGGTATCAACTATGTGTTATGAGATTATGTGGTTAAGAAATGAGTTGGAAAATTCCATAGATAAGTTGGAACCGCTTTTTGTTTCTAATACATTGTTGGGATCAATAGCATTGGGTTTTATAATTGAGTATGGTGAGATGACTGTTTTTCAGATTATATCTTTGATTTATTGGTTCATTTCTCAAGTGACTTATTTGGTTATTATTTATTACATTAATGATTATAAGGGTGAATTGATGAAAGTTATTAAGAAACCGAAATTTGTTATTCATTATATTCGACGTAAGTTTAATAAAACAAAATTCGATGAGGTTATTAGTAATATTAATATAGGTCGTCAAAGGAAATTCATTGATAAGGAGTTTCCAACATCGAGTAAAAAAACAATTAATTTAGATGATGTTAAGATTGATATGCCTCAGAACCTAATATATGATGAGAAAACAGATGATATTAATATTATACTGGGTAATATTAATAGTGAGACTAAAGATAATGATGATATAAATGTGATAATGAATAATGTTTCAGATGATAGAGAAATGGTTGATGTTGATTTGGATGAAGAGGAAATAACAATGAAAGAATATGTTGTTAAAAATTCATCTTCAATTGATTGGATTATTTTGAATACAATTTTGAATGAAAATTGGGGATGTTTTGAGTTTTTCGGATTTGAATTTAGTGGACCGGGTAATTTGAAATCAACAATTGGTGTCACTGCAGCCTTAATTTTGGTTACACAATGGTTTTTAAGTTTGAATATTATTTAGAATATATCTTAAATGGAAATTTGTGAATATTCTTTTAGAAGTTGGTGATAGATCAAATATGCAATTGCTATAGAATTTGAGTATTTATTATATTGGTCCATTATTTCTATTTTCCAACTTTTTGTGTCTTTTTTGGTTATAGTACCAATACTTTCATTTACATAAATGATCTGATCATCTTTTATGTGAAACTCTTTTTGTTGTTTATCTTCTTTAGATGTTAAAATAAATTTGAGATAACTTTTGTTTATAAATTGTATCTTATTTTGTAGTTTGTCAATATTAAATGTATATATGTTGTAATTTTGGTGATTTATTGTCGATACTGTATTTTTATTTTTGTCTTGAACTTTTATGTCTAAGTTATACATTTCCCAAAAATCATTGATGAAAAGATATGGAAGTTTCATATTATTTGCTACAACGAATTTCGGGTGAAATGAATCTGTATCGTATTCTTCTAAATATATAGTTGTTGTTGAAGGGGTAGTATTCATTTTGTCTTGATTTATTGAATCAAAATTGAGTAAGTTTGTGAATGTTTCATTCGTTTTTGTCAGTTTTTTAATGAGAATGTAAATGAGAACTAACAAAAGAATTAAAGCGAGTATCTTCATTATTACAATAGTGAGAATATTTTTCAAAAATAAAATATTTTTTTATAATAATTATGTTAAATGTTTATATTATAAACATTGAAAAGGATCAATATAAAATAGATAATATTGTAACAAAGGTTGATGATCAAAAGGAAGTAAATTTAATGAAAGTTAATCCAATGTTTATTGAAAATAGAAGAAATAATCATTATTTAAATGGAATATATAATTTGTGTAATTTATTTTGTCCTTTTAAATTGAATTGTTATGGAATTACTCATTTGAAATTGATTGAAAATATTTTTCGAAATGACGAGAGTGATTACTCATTGATATTCGAAAATAATATCATTCCAATTCACAGCAATTTAAATGATATTGTTCTAAAAATTATAGAAAATAGCCCTCCTGATTGGGACATTATTAGACTGTATGACAAAAACAATGATAGAACATACATAAATGAAACAAAAGAGATTTACCAAAGATTAGGTAATAAAATAACCAATGCATATCTAATCAGAAAAAGTGGTCAAGAGAAAATTCTTGAATATAAATTCAAGAACTCAACCAACCGAAAACTTAAACTAAATATTTATAAATCACCCATCAAAATATTCGAAACCAATATTGGTGAAGCAAATCGTATCTATAATGGTCACCGACTTGTTGGCCAAATTTATCACAATGTTACCCTCTATTTTGTTGAAATATTATTTATGTTAATGATCATTGTTACTGTTGGATCCGTTGTATACGCAATCATAAAAGTACCCGCGGGGTAGACCGTAGGTCTATCGGACGAAGTCCGACCCCCGCTAACCCCCTTATCAGTGCGGAGGATATCCCCCGCTAACCCCCTTATCAGTCTTCGCACTGCGTGCGAAACTGGTCAAATTGGTTATGAATTGGTTATAATTGGTTATGAATTTGTACCCACCGACCAAAGGGAGGTGGAGCGAGGGTTCAAAAGGGACGGCACGTCCCTTTACATGGAGAACTTCCATTGGTGGCCACAGTTTAGGCACTTCATTTTGACAGTCATAGCTTCATCAATGGAACGAGTTTGGATTTGATTCATACGGCAAACATTATGTTTACACATGGAACATTTATAGTCATATGTAATAGTGCCACCAACTTTAGATTTCTCCAACTCTTTCATAGCAATCTTTCTGTTTTTATTCTCTTCCCACTTTTCTGGACAAAGTTCTACGGCTTTCATAAAAGCAATTTTGTTTAAATCAATTTCATTTGCTTTAACTCTTTTCAATAAGCTACTATTTTTAATATATGAGTTCTTCTTAAAATTCAGATACAAAGACATTAACTTATTTTTATAACAATTCCTGAATAACTTGTTCTCCATATCAATCTCATAACTCCTTTTTGTACCAGTATGAACAGCGAAACTATAAATACTATTCTCTATTACCTTTGATTTCTTTTTGTTCTTAACAACTTCATACAACTTTTGTACTGCTTTTTCACGATACATACAAACCATATTATTAAATAATGTAAATATTATTTAAGTGGTTTATTTTTTCACTTTTTACTTTTTGTTTATAAAATTTTCTGAAGTTTTGGGGTAAAAATGATAACAAATATTATAACAATTGTGTATGTACCCATCCCGAAAAACTTTGTTGTATGAATCATCTCTTTACTCTTACAAAATGACGTAAACCTATATAAAATACCATTTGTTGATATATGTTTATTCACTAGTTCGTAATGTTTCTCTTGACAACCAAGATGAACCATAGCAAGAAAAACAAAAAGCGCAATCATTGCTAAAACAACAACTTTAAATGTAACAGTCGTCTTTTTACGTAAGAAAACAATAAAAAGCAAAATACTAATCGCTATATCAGTGAAATGATCATATAAATCCCCAAACTTAGTTATCATATTAAACTTTCTCGCAATATGTCCATCCATACAATCGAAGAAATATCCTAAAAGAAAGAGCAAACCAGACGTCAAGTACTGATCTTTCCAAAGAAAATAAACAGACAATAAACCACTAATAAATGAAAGTGTTGTTATAAAATTCGGAGTCACACCTATTTTAACAAGTGGTGGAGAAATCTTTTCAGCAATCTTAATTAAAAGATCATCTATAGGATTCTCTATATACGAAGAAATTTTCCTTCCGTTATTCATATATAGAATTATTTAGATAATTACACCAACTATATTTAAAAAAAATTGGTTTGATTTAATTTTATAAATTGTTATACCTCAGGATCCCCCTCGTGATACAACAGCTCACGGAATTGCAATACAACCCGCAAACGGTGTTGTGCCAGCGTTTTCTATTTATGTCTTAATCCACAATTACCCCGAAGGGAAGTCGTAGAACCCAAGTTGGCTACGTCACCAACAGGTGCTAGAAAACCTTACGTCCACTATATTCCACAGCCACAATCAAGCAGCAAATGCGGTCAACCCTAGTGTTTCCAAAAGGATGTGAACTGGCTAACAACCGAAACTCGCACCACCATGCCCAAGGCAGTGGTTGGCTAAGTCTCTTGCATATCTCTCCCCTATAGGGTTGGTCCCGTGGGTCTTGCCCCACCAAAAAGTGGGGGATACCCGAAGAGTGCCCACGTGAAGTGTGGGCGGCCAAGTCCCTCGTGCGCCGCCATTCATTTGCGGTTAATTTGGGCTTCACCAACGTTCTACGGCTGATTAACCCGCTGATTGATACTTCTCTACCTCGGTCCCCTCAAGGACACCAAAAGGTTGAAGCCTACACCAGCTATTAAGGTTTCTTGACCCCCCTTAAGAAAGGGGATGCTGAGTAATATAATGATTAATAAAATCTCATATCTTTTAGCATCATTTTTTTTATTTACTAGG
>JGI10211J14876_10000772_pt1 | contig 13818 bp, 17 predicted proteins | sample Etolagsediment_FD_14876 | JGI IMG/M metagenome (IMG submission 14876)
ACACTCTTCCCAGTATCAATAGCCCCCTTCTCCTGAAAATAAGCAGCCTCAACCAAAGGAAGTTTCCACTTTCCATCCTCTTTAACTCCAGCCCCAAGAAGCTCCAGCTTCTCCACTAACTCAGCGTCATCCACAATGAAAAATTCCCCCTCAAGCCCCATTCAAACTCCCCCTCTTTTCCCTACGTGTCCATGCACACTCTTTGCAATTTTGTCCAGGTATTGCGAAGAAATATTGTGCATAATAATCTCAACCTTGTGTGTTCCTGCAGTATCTACCTGCAGAGTCCCAAGCAGAAACAACCTCTCCACAAAACTCCTGTGAATCTGCACGTTTGTAACCCTTTCATAGGGCACATAAGTAGTTTTTTTGTTGAACAACCCAGCATGCATCGTAATCCCCTCATCATCAATATCGATGTACTGGACCTTAGCCCGTACAAATGCAGCAACAATAGAAATGATTGTCAAAACAACAACAATGCTGTAAATAAGCTCAAGCGGAAGTGGATATGTGGCATTAACCCAGGTAAAAATAGCTGCTATGATCGCCGCCCCAAACAATGCGCGCACATAATCCATTCTTCCGGAGCGCCTTACCACAAATTCAGTTTCGACCATTGTGGAAAAGATTATAAAGAAACTAATAAAAAGTAGTTACCGGTGTCACAAAATGATTGTTTATACTGATGGAGCATGCTCAGGCAACCCCGGCCCCATGGGGATAGGTGTTGTTGTATACAAGGGAGGAAAAATCCTCCAGGAAGTAGGTGAGGCTGCAGGAGACGGCACAAATAATACTGCAGAATATCTCGCAGTAAAGCGCGGCCTGGAAGAAGCAATCCAGTTAGGTGCAGATGCAATAGAGATACGCACGGACAGCCATCTGGTCGTCCAGCAACTAAGCGGAAAGTTCCGCGTCAAAACCCCTCACCTAAGGGAAATAAAAGCCGAGATAGACCACTTGGCAGAAGGCCTCGCAGTAACTTACATTTGGGTGGAAAGGGAAAAAAACAAGCTCGCGGACAAGCTTGCAAAGGATGCAGTCGGGTGAACTTTCTTGAAGGACTCCCTCGCAGCCTATTTCACATTTGAAGCTTCCAAGAACCTCCCAATCCACCACTGGTTTTACTATAAGGAAGCATATTCCCCCCAAATCGTCCAGCACTTCATCTCATATTTCGATGCAAAGGAATCCGTATTCGACCCATTTGCAGGAATCGGCACCACCCCCCTAGTTTCCAAATCCCTAAACCTCCAGTCCACAGGAATCGACATCTCCCCGCTCGCAGTATTCACTTCCCGCACAAAATGCGAAGACTATTCGCCCCAGGATATTGAAGACGCAAAGAAGGAACTCAAATCCCTTTTCAAGAAAAGAAAAGAGCCAAGCTTCAAATGGGACTTCGAGCTTTTCTCCCCAAGAAGATTCTTTTCCAAGCGCGCCTACAATGACATCTGCTTCATCCGCGAAAGAATAGAGCAAATGGAAAACGAAAAAGTAGGCTCCATTTTCCTCCTCGCATTGCTTTCTTCCCTCCCCCAAACCGGCTTTTTCATCAAGGATGGAGGCGTATTGCGTTTGGAAAAATCCAAGCGCGCAATGCCGGTAAAGGACGCATTCAAAAAGAAAATAAAGCAAATCATTTTTGATCTGGAAACCAGCCCAATAGAAGGCCCAACCCCGGAAATCCACCTTGCGGACGCACGCACATATTCCGAAGGAAATTACGAAATATTCATCACTTCTCCCCCCTACCTAAACAACATAGATTACTCAAAGGTTTATGGCCTAGAACTCTCCCTCCTTTCCATGGAAAAGAACGCTTCCCTCCAGATGAGGAAGGAAGCCCTCCGCTCCTTTATCACAAAAGGCCCAAGTAAATCTGAGCCCCCGGAAGAAGCAGGAGAAATAGCCCATAGAATTCCAATTGCGGGAGAGTATTTCGCAGACATGGAAAAAGTCCTGAAAAATCTCTACAAGCTCACGGAAAAAGGGGGCGCACTAATCGTGGGAAATGCAGTCCTCCAGGGCGAGCACATCGAAGTGGACAAAATCCTTGGGGAGATAGGGCAAAGAATAGGGTTTGAATATGAAATCCCCTTATGGATGGAAAGGACTGCGGATGTAAAGCCCGCAAAATTGAAGGTAAGGGAAAGTGCAGTAGTATTCAAAAATTAATCAATCCCGCCTCTTTTTTCTCATCGATTTCAAGTACTTCATGTGTTCCTGAAGCAGCCCCCGGGCTTCAGCACTTACCACTTTGTCCGCAAGTAATGCACAAGTTGCTAGGTTGATGCCGCTTCCAAAACCCACTAGTTCTACCTTCATTTTATCTGGAGCCTTCTCAAACAATCCAAGTTTGTTTCCTTCCGCGTCATATGCATTTGCCTGTTCCCCAAAGCCGATAGCTATCAACTCCCCATCTTCATCATATTCCACCATAGAGATAACTCCTGCCACACTTTCCCCTGGGGCTGTCACTATTGCTTGTTTTGACTGAATATTTCTGATGATTCCGCTTTTGTCAACTATATCTATGCTGATTATTTTCTCATTATTTCTCGGCTCGGGAATTCGGCTGTTTCGTGTTATTGTAGCTTCGAAATTCTGGGCAAGTACACTTATTCTTCTGGCCAGGGTGGCTACCAACGCATCGGTAATCATCTTCCCGCCTTTTTTTCCTCTGGACAATCTTCCTTTAGTACACTCATCTTGTAGTTTTCTTGGTCTTACCTGCATCTCTACAGGAACATCCCTTTCTGCTCCCCCAACGCTTATGCTCATTTTGAATTTCAGGTGAGGCGCATCATATCCACTAGGCCTTTTTTCTGTTTTAATCTCAAAATCTTTTACCTTTGCCCCAAATCTCTTCCTAACTTCTCTTGCCAGCACATTTGCAACAAGAAATGCATCCTGGACATTTGCTTCAGCTGCTCTTTTATTTTTTCGGTCCATCACCAAGGTAATTCCCAAAATATCCTGGATATCCATTACTCCAAATCCGGTCCTTCCAGAAGCCCTCTTCTCCCTTATTTTGCTAAGCATTCTTGCAGCAGATTTTATTCTGGAATATTCGGTAGGGTCAACAGTCTGAGATTCTGGCCGTATTTCCCACTCAATCCGCTTAGATGCTTTTTTCAGCACTCTCTCCAGTCCCCTCCCACTCAAAATCTTTTTCGCTTTTTCTGCAAAAGGGGATATATCTGCCTTAAATTCCTTACATTCTCCATAAAGAACCCTATCTTTATCTATCCCTTTTCCTTCGCCTAGTGTTAACCTCGTTTCTGTAGATATTTTACCTAGTGCTGCTATTGTGCTAGTAGGCATTCCAAGGGTCTCCGCCATTGAATAATGGAATAGTGCCAATGCTCTGCCCTTTTCCAACTGTTCTTCTGGGCCCAGACCTTCAGGCATTCCATATAATTCAGTATAAAAGCAATGTGCAACCAGGACAGGAACTGGATATTCCTTTCCTTCCAATGGCTCTGCGTATAATTGCTCCACGTTTTTTTCTCCTCCCTCTACAATCAGGATATCCATCTCATGCAGGAAGTCAAAGCTATCCAGAAGCATTTTTGCCCTTCCTGTGCACCCACTGATTGTTTCTATAATTTTGTGCGACTTGTTTTTTCCAAGGTTTGAATAAGCAAGGGCCTCCATCACATCCGGGTCCCTCAAGATAGTTCTAATCTTTTTATCTGCTATTTCAAGAATCTCTTTTTGTTCTAATGGGTTAAGCCCAACTACACCTAATGCATATGCAGCCAGCCCTTCCTTTATCCGAACAGGACCATAATCACTGGGCTCAAACAAGTTCCTCATCTTTTCTGCCAGCAGAATTGCTTTTTTTCCGCGCTCAGCAGGCTCAGCTACATCTTGTATCGCTTCCTTGTAAGCATTCATAAGCTTTCCAATTGCATTTGCCTGCTGTTTCCGTATGCTGGGGGGCGGCTGTGAAGCTTTTTTTGCGCGGGAACCCTTCACCTTCCTCTTAGGTGTCATATAGTATAATTGCGTGTAAAATAGTTTATATATCTTTTCCCCATCATATTTTCCCTGTGAAAACATATATTACAGGTGCTACGGGCCGGCTTGGCCGCTCCGCGCTGGCTAAAGTGGACGGAATTCCCCTAATGCGGAAGGCCTCAGGCCTCCCAAATGAAGTGCTGACCGATTTTTCAGAATCTTCCTTAAAGGAAACCCTGAAGGGTGCAACCCACATACTCCACCTTGCAGGCTCCGTAAAAACCTGGGACAGAGCAGCCCTGGAGCAGGCAAACGTGGAGCTCACAAGAAAAATCGTGGAGTGCTCCCCACAGGATTGCCACATCGTATTTGCCAGTTCTATCTCCGTATACGGAAAGAAACTCGCAGAAATCCCTGCAAATGAAGAAACCCCCACCAGCCCGGATTCAGACTACGCACGCACCAAGCTCGAAGCCGAGAATTTAGTGAAGCAGAAGAAAAACCACACAATACTCCGCATCGGTACGCTTTATGGCCCCCAGTTTGAGGACTATTTTAATGTTCTCCACATGATTGAAAAGCACAAAATGAAGATTTTCGGGGATGGCTCCAACCGCATCTCCTTTGTGCATGTGGACGACTGCGCAGCAGTATTCCCCAAAACCCTCAAGAAAACCGGCACCTTCATAGTTTCCGGCCCCTCCGCAACCCAGCGCCAGATTTACACCTATGCAGCCCATTCCCTAGGGGTAATCCCCCCCAGTTCCTCTATGCCCATCTGGCTCGCCAAGCTCTTCGCTCGCCTTGAGGAAACCAAGAAAAAGCCCAAGCTCACCCGCGAGCACATCTCTATTCTCTCCGCAGACCGTGCTTTTGACTACTCCAAAGCCCAGCAGGAGCTTGGATTTGACCCAAGGCCCATAAAACGTGGAATTGAGGAGATGGTTTCAGAATATCTCTCCCGGAAATAAAGGAGTATCTTTTTATAAATGTTGTGGTATAAAATATATTATTATGGTAAAAAGGATGGCCCCCATAAAGGCAGATTTCTGCCCCAACAAGAAGCCATTTCCCAAAATCCCCTTATCAAAATCAAGCTCAAATTGTGACAGGGCCCGCGAGAGATTCCAAAAGGAACTCAGCATCCTGAAGAGGCTTTCAGACCTTTTCTCCAAACCCAAACCCGCATATGTACTGAACGGAAGTGCCGCCCTCCACTTTATCTTCCTTGGGAAAAGAATCCCCAGTGACATCGACCTCAGGTGCGACGATGTAGAAGCAACCAGAAAAGCCCTTTCTAACCGTTTTGAAGAAGTTCCAAGGTCCACCACCGTCCCTGTATATGGATTCCTGGACGAAAATGGAGTGCTTATAGACCTCAGCCAAAACCAGTTTCTAAGAACCAGGAAAACTTTTGTTGCGAATCCAACTTCTCCCAACTTGTTCAAAGACCATTCAACTCCTGTTTTCTCCTATGATTTCGAAGTCCTTTTTGCAGAAAAGCTGATTGCACTCACAAGGAAAAGGGACCTCAAAGACTTGTTTGATGCCCATTCCTGCCTTTCCCGCCCCGTAGATCTTGCAAGGGTAATGTTGAACCTGAAAGAAATCGCCGGGGTGGATGGGATCGACCTCCTCACTTTGGCTAGCCCTTCTTACGTTCTGGATGGCGGTCTCGGAGGCGTTGTTCCCGCTTCCCAAACCACCCCCGAAGAGATGCTTGCAAAGGTCCAATCCTTCGTCCGCAGCTTAATTTAGCCCAAAACAAATAGTTATAAAGACAGTTTTTCATAGATTAGCGGGAGGTTTACCATGAAAGTTGAGAAGTACATTCACGAAAAGCTCGAGGAGCACAAAGCGCTCCTCTTTTCAGTTCTGGACCCATTAGATTATCCCTCGCTTGAGGATGCGGTAAAAACCGCAAAAAACATGGACAAAGGCGGTGCAGACATCCTCCTCATTGGAGGAAGCACCGGAGTCCAGGGAGAAATGCTTGACCAGGTTACAAAACAGGTAAAAGAAAACGTGGATGTTCCAGTAGTCTTCTTCCCGGGAAACATCGGAACCGTTTCCAGATACGGAGACGCAGTCTATTTTATGTCCATGCTCAACTCCCGCAACCCATACTGGATTACAGGCGCCCAAACTTTAGCCGCCCCCATGGTAAAGCAATACGGAATCGAGCCTCTTTCAGTAGGCTATATGGTTGTTGAGCCTGGAGGCACAGTAGGCTGGGTAGGAGATGCAAACATGATCCCAAGGAACAAGCCCCAGCTCGCAGCCGCAACCGCCCTGGCAGCCCAGTACATGGGCTTCAGGCTCGTAATCACGGATGCTGGAAGCAACCCCAAGGAAGGCCATATTCCCCTTGAAATGGTAAAAGCCGTCTCCTCAGTGCTCGATGTTCCCTACATAGTTGCAGGAGGAATCCGCACCCCAGAGGAAGCAAAATCCGTAACCAAGGCTGGCGCTGACATTATCCAGGTAGGCACTTCATTTGAAAAGAATGGGGGTGTGGAAGCAGTAAAGAAATTCGTGAAGGCAGTAAGGGAGGGGAAAAAATGAACGCCGAGTTCATTGAATTCCTCGTAAAAGAAAATGCACTCAAATTTGGTGACTTCACCCTCAAAAGCGGAAGGAAATCCCCTTATTTTGTAAACACAGGGGTAATCTGCACCGGAGATGGATTAGACAAGCTCGGCCAATTCTTTGCATCCATAATCATGAAAGAAGGCCCTGCCCCAATAATTTACGGGCCCGCATACAAGGGAATCCCACTTGCGGTTGCAGCTTCAATCTCTCTTTTCCGAGACCACAAAACCCCAAGCAATTGGCTTTTTAACAGGAAAGAAACCAAGACCCATGGGGACAAGGGAGCATTCGTAGGCAAGTTTCCCCAGGAGGGGGATGAGGTAATTCTAGTTGATGATGTTTTCACAACCGGGGGCACTAAATACGAATCAGTTAAGCTCCTGGAATCAATGGGTGCAAAAGTAAAATATCTGGTGATCGGGGTAGACCGGGAAGAACAAGGCGAATCCAGAAACGCAGTGGAAGAATTCGTTGAAAAGACCAAGATTCCGGTTCATTCAATTGCAAAGATATCCGATGCATTTGAATACCTAAAAGGAAAGGAAATCAATGGAAAGGTCTACGTAACCGATGAAATCTACGCAGCCTTCCAGAAATACAGGGATGATTATGGCACTTGAAAAGCTCAAGATAACCGCAGAAGAAACCAAAAGCATTCTTTGTTTTGGCGTAGACCCGGTCAAGTCCCGCATGAAATCCGAAATCGTTCCCTATTTCTCGGCAATCATAGATGCCCTCCTTGATGAAAACCTAATCTCGGCAATCAAACCAAACTACGCATACTTTGCAGCAGAAGGCTTCGATGGCCTATTTGCACTCAAGGAGCTAATCGACCGCTACAAGCCCCGGACTTTCGTAATCCTGGATGCAAAGCGTGGAGACATCGGAAAATCCAGCGAAGCATATGCAGCCGAAGCCTACAATTTCTGGCAGGCAGACGCAGTAACAATTTCCCCATACATGGGAGAGGATAGCGTAAAGCCCTTCGTGCAGAAAGGAAAGCTCCCATACATGCTTGGCCGCACAAGCAACCCAGGCGCAAAGGATTTCCAGGAAAAATCAATTGGAAAAGAGCACCTTTATACAGAAGTATTCAAGAAAGCCAAGCAATGGGGCACAGGTTTGGTTGTAGGCGCAACAAGCGATGCAATTCCTGAAGCAGTAAAGCTTGCAGGCAAAGACGCCCCCCTATTAATCCCGGGAATAGGTTCCCAGGGAGGCTCTTTCAAAACCCTGGAACTCCTAAAGGAAAACCCCCTAATCCATCGCATATCTTCCTCTTCCGCAATTGCATACGCCCACGAAAACAGCAAGGAATCCCCGGTACCAGCTGCACTAGCAGAAGCAAAGAAAACCGTTGAAAAAATAAACTCATTAATCTTTTGAATTCATCGACATCAAATAGAACAATGCAGAAACAACCGAGAAAACAAAAGCCATTCCCCCAAAAATAAGTGCCGGCTCTAGGAACAGCCCCTCAACCATTTTGTGTACATGGATTTTCGTAAGCTCAAACACCTCACTTTCAAACCCTTCAGCCACGCTTCCTTCCATCTGCTCCAGTGCAACTCCAGGGATAAGCAGGAAGCACACCACACTCAAAGCCATAAAGCCCAGCGCCCAAATTCCACTCAAAACAGAGTAGTAGAATACCCCCTTTGGAAGCGTGCTAGTTGCAAAATAGAACACAGCAAAAGCCCCAAAACCAATCAGTATTCCAATCACAATGAACGGCAGTCCCCACGCCCCCACTTCCGAAACCTGCGGCCCATAGGCAACCGAATACTCATCAACTTTCTGGGAAACAACCTTTCTTGCAAGATAATATCTCAATTCATAAGTATTGTGCACAAGCCCATCATCAATAATTTCACACACATATTCATCAGTAAGCCCTTCCACTTCCAAATCCATATTCAATACTTCCCTGTACTCGCAGTACCCCACAGAGCTCTCATATGTAAGTGCCTCTAGTTCAGGATAATACATCAGGATAAGCGGAATCACATCCTCTGGCATATACAATTTCAGGTTTACTGTAAGTTCCTCCTGTGCACCGGGAAGCTGGAACACCACAATCCCTGCCCAGAGCAAAATCTGAGCAAGTATAAGTATCAATCCTGCGCCGGCCACCAGGAACGGGTGCTTCATCTTCTCTCCTTTCCAACCCAACTTATAAAAATTATCATCACGAACAAAAACCATGAAGCGGGCCCTAAAGAAGCTCAAGGTTCCAGGAAGGCTCTCCAGAAAAGGTGAAAATGGAAAGCTCCTAATCATTGCCGGAAGCAAGCAGTACCACGGCGCCCCCGCCTTCAGCATCCTTGGGGCACGCAGGTTCTGCGACCTCACTTATTTCCTTCCCGGAGACGATTCCCCAAGTGTTCTCCAATCCGTCCTTCCAATTCCCGAACCCATAATCGTATCCGAGCCTGTGGAAGCAGATTCCGTTCTCTATGGACCCGGTCTAGGAAAATCAAAATTCCCATTTTCCAAACTAAGGAATTACAAAAGAAAAGTAATCGATGGGGACGGCTTCAGGAAAATAACCCAAAAAGACCTTAAAGACACCCTTATCACTCCTCACGAAGGAGAATTCCGGAGGCTTTTTGGAGTCCCTTCCACTCCAAAGAACGTGCAGGAATTCGCAAGGAAATACTCCTGCACAATACTCAAGAAAGGCCCAACGGACCTCATTTCTGATGGAATCGGGCTAATCAAAAACACAAAAGGAAACTCTGGCATGACCAAAGGCGGAACCGGGGATGTGCTCGCAGGCCTCACAGCCGCATTTTTCTGCATAAACCCCCCATTGGTAGCAGCAGCCTCAGCCGCATACATAGCCGGCCTTGCAGGAGACCTTCTTTTTAAAAAACAGAATTATGCATACTGCGCTTCGGACCTAGCTGAAGCTCTTCCTGAAGCCTACAAAAAGATGATTTCTTCCCTTTAACCAACCCTTATTTTATTTACCCGCACGTGCGGCCCCCCATCACTAACACGAACATTCTGCCCCTCCTTTCCGCAGAACCCAGGAGAGAGCCCAAAATCTTTCGCAACCCCATCCACTTCCAAAAGGGTTTCCATAATAGTTCCAGTAATGGAAACAGCCCTTACCCGTTTCCCCACCTCCCCATTAACCACAGGAAACGCTTCTTCGCACCTGAACATGAACTGCCCTGTAAACGGATCTACGCTCCCCCCACTCATTCCCTTCAGGTACAGCCCCCTTTTCATTTCCATAAGCTCATCCACTTCCTGCTTCCCCGGTTCAATGCACGTATTGCTCATCCGCACAATCGGGCTGCATGCATAGGATTCACTCCTCCCATGCCCATTTGGTTTTTCCCCAAGCTCCGCAGCAGTTTCAATCGAATGCAGCCTCCCTGCGACTCCCCCATTTTTTATCAACTCAACTCGTTTTCCCGCCATCCCTTCTTCATCAAATGAATACCTTCCAAAACCATTTTCCAGCCCGGGGTCATCCCAGATGGTCACCAGCCCGGAGCCAATTTTCTTCCCCATTTTGTCTTTAAGTATCGAAGTTCCATCTATTATCCCATCTGCTTCGCATGCATGCCCCACTGCCTCATGCGCAAAAACTCCTGCAAGCGCAGGGTCCATCACAATCGAAAGCTCCCCTTTCTTTGCAGCTCCTGCATCCAGCGCTTCTTCGCACTTCCTTCTCGCTTCCCTTGTTTTTTCCAGCAGCTCCCCCTCATCCCATTTTTTCAAAGAACTAAGCCTCTCGCTTCCCTCCTCAACCCGGTTCCCCTTTTTTCCAACTGCAGAAAACCTTCCATACATAACAAGTGAACTTTCCGAAACGCTTTCCCCCCCAGAATTGTAATATTCCCCGCAATCCACCTGCTCAAAAAGCCCAATGGACCTGTTCGTAATCCTTTTGCTCTTCATCCTTTTTCCCAGCTCTTTGCTCATCCTCACAAGCTCCTCCACTCCAAGCCCCTTCCCCATTTTCCATTTTTTCCCTTTTCCCGTTTTGCCCCGCTCAGTAAGCTTAAGCTTTCCCTTCCCTACTGATGCAAGCTTTTTTGCTTTCTTTAGTAATTTAGCAATCTCATCAGGTTTCCCTGAAGCAAACCCCCAACACCCGTTCCTGAAAACACGCACATTTGCGCCCTCTTCAGTCCCCGAGTTAACCTGCACTTCTCCATCCTTGAATCTAATGCTTGAAAATTCGAGCTTCTCCACTCTCGCTTCGCAAAAATCCTTCTGCTTCCCAAGAAGCGAAAGGATGGCGTCAGAACCCATTACTTTTCCCCTTTTTCCCCTGCTGCTGCTTCCTCTTCCGCTGCTGCCACCGGCTCACTCGTCCCCATAAGCCCCTTGTAGAACGCATACTGGTCCTTGGTCTTAATCAGCACAAGTAAAATCCCCTCATCAACTTTCTTTAGCACAAGATTCCCCCTATCTGTAGTTATTACAATCTCTGAAGCCGCTTCCCCCGCCTGCCGCAGGAGCGCATCCCCCACATTGAATGCGGAAGAAGAATAATTCTCAACTCCATCCTGCATCCCGAAATTGGACGCAATCCTGGACCCATCAATCCCTACTATTGCGGCCATGATGTCCCTTTCCTTGAGCTTGTTCAGCAGCGCCTGCCCTTCCATTCCTTCCGGCATTTAGTTCACCTCCACTCCCAGCGGCCCCACCTTAAGCGGTACCGCAATCGGAAGCTTGTTGCTCACAAGCTCCTTTATCTTGTCCTTGTTCCTCAGGCCGTATTCTTCATCTATGCCGTGCCTCAGTGTAGTAAGGAACCTTTCCTCATGCATCCCCTCTTCCACAAGCAGCAGTATCGTTCCGTTCGCTCCCTTTACCCTCCCTTCTACAGACTGGAGGAACTTGAAAAGCGAGCCCTGTTCATTGTACAGCGCAAAAGTGGAGAAAGAATGGAAAACCACCCTGAATTTTTTCCCCTCATTGTTCCTGAGTATCTCGCTTATGTAAAGGGAAATCTCATTAAGCGCTCCCGGCCCCCCCACCTTGTACTCATTTGCCTTCCCGCTTGCTTCCCCCTGAGTATAGCAGTCTATGTAGAAGATCTGACCCGGCCCCTTGAAGTGCAGGTCCCATCCCGCAGCTGCTTTTTCCACCTCTTTTGGGGTTTTATCCGTAGTAACGTAAATCACTACATCCCCCTCAGAAAGCCCAGCCTTTACAAAATGCGCAGCAAAGCACTGCTTCTCAGACCCGGTAGGAGCCATAAGCAGGGAAGTCCCGGGGAATTTATAGCCCCCCTCCAGCATGATGTCCAGGGCCTGCACCCCCGTGCTAATCCTGTCTTTTCTGAAAATTGGAAGATCTTTCTCGCTCATGCGCCCTTTTCTCATAATAAGTTTAAATACTTCTGTTTGAGCCTATTCTTCAAGGGCCTTCCTGGCAACTTCCAGAAATTCCTGTGCCCATTCGATGGATGTCTTTGCCGAGCTTTCTGAATATATCAGCCCGTAATCTGCATCTTTTCTCAGGCTCATGGTGTCCCGGAACCGCTCATAGTGCTTCCTCCCAACTATTCCCGAATCTATAAACAGATTTTTCAGCGCAACCGACAGGCACAAATGGCTTTTTTCCCGGTAGCCTTTGCTCAGCACAAGGGCCTTTGCAGTATGGAACATTGAATAGTACGCCTGCACAGTTGCCCACTTGAAATCATCTTCCGAAGCAGAGTTCCGTGCCCTCTCCAAGTCGCTTTCTGCTTCCCCTAATTCCTTGTCAATAAGGTCCTTTGCCACTGGCTCTTTTGCCAGCCCCCTTTCCTTTATGCACCGTTTAAACCTCTCATCCATCTTCCTCACCATACAATTCTATGCCTTTTTGGATTCTTTCATACAGCGGCTTGTCTTTCTGCTGGAGGTTTGCATACTCCACTGAATCCAGCAGAATGGCCTGCACCTTGAGGTGCTTGTCCATAATCCTCCGTATCTTTTCCTTTTCCCTACTGAGCACGAAGAGGTCTATATCGCTTTGCTCCATGTTCCTTCCTTCAGCACAGCTCCCGAAAAGGATGATCCTTCTGCTGTGCGGAATAATTTTCTCTATAACTGGCGCGATCCCATTTATCGTTATGAATATCTTGAATTGCCGAAGGAGCGGATTCTTTCCCTCTGGCCTGTAGAACAGCATTCTCCCCTTCCTGTTCTTCACAACCAGGCCCATTTTCTCGAATTTCTTCATGATTGAATTTACCGAGCCCACGCTTACCTTTGCTTCCTCTGCAATTTGCCGCTCGTATAGCTCCCCTTCCTTTTTCGAGATAAAAACCAGCAGTTTCATCTCTGTTTTTGAAAACAAGTTCAATTTTTTGAACATAAGTTCAATATTATGAACAAACATATAAATACCTTCCTGAAGGTTCATGTGGCAACTGAAGTTTATAACGAATCGAGAAGGGGAGGTTGCCATCAACGTGCTTAATGCGCTCAAAGAGCAGTAATCCTTATTTTTTACATTTTTCCCTTTGCCAAAACCGAAAACCCGAAACGGTAAACCTAGAAAAAGAAGTAATGGGCCCAAGGGGATTTGAACCCCTGACCTACGGCTGTCTTAGACCAAATGTATTAGAGGTGGCCATATAAGACCGTCGCTCTAACCAGCCTGAGCTATGGGCCCAGAATAGCTATTCCACTTTAGTGCCCAAATCCTTTTTAAAGCGTGCCCAACACCCCAAAAATTAGCAACCTTTAAAAATATAGAAAGCCGAAACCCACTCATGGCGTTGGTAGATTTTTCCAATTTCAGCAAGAAGGTCCTTACTGCAGTAAAGGGGAAGCTTAGCACAAAGGAAATCGGAATCCTAAGCAGGCTGTTTACCCGGGTAAAGAAACGGAACACAATCCTTGCTGCAGGACTGCTCTCCGCACTGAAGGCAGGGGGCTCCACCAAGCGGGATATCAACCGCCTTTCTAAAATCCTGGAGACCGCCAATGATAGAATCCTGGATGGGCAAAAACCTTTCACAGCAGCTGAAAAGAAAGAGCTTGCAGTTATTTTTGAGCGCGCCAACCTGCCCAAAAAAGCAGAAGCCAAATTCACGCACAACGTAGAAACAGACAATGACGATCTCTTAATTTCCCATATCACCGAATCAATCCACAGGGAGAAAGGGAAGAAATTCGAATTCGTTCCCGAGAGGAAGATAAAAACAAAAACGATCTCCCTTCCGGAAAAGAAAACCGAGCGGCAGAAAAGCCGCAGAGCGTGAAAACCCATGAAGATGAAGCTCACCCCCGAACT
>JGI10211J14876_10000774_pt1 | contig 13817 bp, 18 predicted proteins | sample Etolagsediment_FD_14876 | JGI IMG/M metagenome (IMG submission 14876)
ACGAGACAATCCGTAGAAGATATAAAACAAATAGTCAAGAGATGAGATACGCTGTATATCTAAATACACCTCAATTATTAGAATTTTGTGAAATCATCACTGGGGTAAAAATAAAATAAAAATCTCATTGCCAAACCAAACTAAATCACTATATTTGTAAGACAGAGTAATAACAATAAAACAACAAAAATTATGAGAACAATAGATGTATATGGAACACCAAAAGCGGGAGAAGTTAAAGTAATGGCATTCTGGAATGGAACAATGATGTTTCATCAAATATTAAAAACATCAGATTGGAAAAACCTTTCTGAAATGCTTAATAAAGCGATTGAAAAGGATGAAGAAGTGGATGCTATGATAAATTACTTAAATGAACTTGAACAATCATATTATGATAGTTATAATGGTAAGACTTATATGGTCAATGCTAAGGAAGCTCTTATGAATTTAGCTATGATAAACGACCTTGTAAATCACAAAAAAGTAGTTCCTAATGATGATGCGAATGGTTTATTGATTATGAGGTGTAAAACAAATGGTAACACAAATATGACCCCAAAGAAAAAGAAGAGAAAAAAATAAGAAAAGCCATTGCCAATCCAACCTAAATCATTATATTTGTAGAAAGATAGTAATAACAATAAAAATTATAAAATATGAGAACAAATGAGTTTAAGAAAGAAATTAAAGAAATGGTTAAATTAGCTGATGAATACGACAATTATCAACAAGGAGTTGTAGGTATATCATATGTATTAGAGGATTATATTGGATATGATTACCATAAGTTTTTATCCTTACAATATTATATGATGTCTGGTTATGACATTGAGCATTATGAACAAAACTTAAAAAATGCGTTTAGTATTATTAAAAAGATTTGTAATGATAAGAAATTGGTTGATATAGAAAAAGTTATAAGCCTTATCATTTATCATTTAACATTTGGAGATAAACAGTATTATACAGCACTCATGTCTCAGATAACAAATGAAGATGGTGAGATTGTTTTAGAAGAGGATAAGATAAGAATGTAATAATTTTAAGTTTAGCGTTTGGAGGGGGGTTTTTACCCCCTTTTTTTTGTCCCTAACAAACTTAAATAAACAAAAGGTAGTCTATATATACTTTATGGTATAACATCGTAATATAGGGAAAAAAAGATGCCAAGAAAGAAAAAACCTACATATAAAAAAGATGACCTTATCAAGATGATAGTTGAATGGGTTATAGATGGTGTTCCCCAAGCCAAAATAAGAGAGGATATATTAAAATTAGGATATCAAATAAGTTATTTCTATACCCTTTATAATGAGGCTAAACCATTGATTAGGGAGACACTGATAGAAGTATCAAAGGATAGGTTAGAGGAAACCATTACAGAGATGGAGAAACAATACTATGAGGCGTTAAAAGAAGAAGATAGACGACTTGCCAATGATATTAGAAAAGAAATAAATAAGATAAGTGGATTACACCAAAACAAAGTTGATATAACAAGTGGTGGTGATAAAATAAATAACATTGAAGTTATAAAAATAATTGAAATACAAAGAGATGAAGAAACTGAAAGTTAAAAGCCAATATGAAGGTTTAAGAGTAACAAGAAACGACATGAGAGTTGGTAAGATTACATTTGATGCCAACACAGTTAAAGAGGAACATTACCAAAACTATTATGATTTAGGATTTACAGAAATCTTTGAGGTTATAGAAGAAGAGCCAAAGAAGGAAATTATAGTAGAAGATAAATTGGTTAAACCAAAAACAAAAAGACCAGTGAGAAGGAAGAAAAAGGATGAAGAGTAGAATATTGATATTATGTCTTATTCTATTATCAAGTTGTATGACACAAAGAGAGGTTGTAAGACATTATCAAAGGGGAGGGGTATTACCTTATGGGAATAATAAAAAACTAATGAAATACGAAAAGAATTATGTGCGAGGTAAAATACAAATTCGGAATTAAAGTAAAAGAAGATTTAACAATATTGGAGAAGAATAATATTGTGCCTGATGAGGTAGAAGAAGCCATTGTTAAATATATGGATGAAAACCCTGACTTATTTATATCAATTGATGAATTGGGTATAAGTGAAGAAGATTTGGATAATCCTGAATACTATCAAATCGTTGGAGACAATGAAGATATGGAAGATGAGATTTTAGATAATGTAGAAGAAGGATTAGTGGCTGAGAAGATATTTAAGTTATACAGATATGTTGTAGCACCACAGGCAAGAAATACAAGTGGTTATAACAATGGTATAGGACCAAACACAAGACCATTTTGTAGAGAGTTAAGTGTTAGAAGTAATTTATCACTTTTAACAAAAGATAGTATTCAAAGATTAAACTCATCTAATCCTGGTTTTGGTATTAGAGGGGCTAACACATATTCAGTATTTAATTGGCGTGGAGGAGTAAATTGTAAACATATCTGGGTTAAGTATTTATTCCAACCATCAACTAACTCATTGGTTAAATCACCTAATAATCAACAACCAACACAAACCTCACCAGGTAGTGTCCCAAGATATAACAGATAATTAAACAATATACAATGCCAGTAAATTTAGGAAGAGATAAAGAAGGGTGTTACGCCAGATGGGGTAACCAAAAAAAATATTATTACGAATGTGGTAATGAAGAAGATAGAAATAAAGCCAAAGAGAAAGCGTATAAACAAGGAATTGCCATCGGTGAATATGAATTGGAGACATATAATGATTATCCCAAATCAGCGAGTGAAAACGCTTGTAGAGCACTTAGATGGGTAGAAGAGAATGGATGGGGTAGTTGTGGTGAAGCCACAGGTAAGAAAAGAGCCAATCAATTATGTAATAGAGAAAACATCAGTAGAGATACAATATCAAGAATGGCATCATTCAAAAGACATCAACAACATAAGGATGTCCCATACGATGAAGGATGTGGTGGATTGATGTATGATGCATGGGGTGGAGACACAGGAATTGAATGGGCACAGAAAAAACTAAAACAAATAGATGAAGAATTGGCAACCATAAAGGTAGGATTTGATTACGATGAAACACTAACCAAATACAAAGTAAGAGAATATGTTAAAAAACTTATTACAGCGGGTGCTACAGAAGTTTATATTGTTTCTGCTAGGTCTTCTTCTTATGCCCTTTATACACTCGCAATGGAATTGGGTATTCCACTTTATAGAGTATTTTTCACAGGTAGTAATGAGAAAAAGATTGAGAAAGTAAAACAATTAGGATTAAATAAGTTTTACGACAATAACCCTGATGTAATAAAAGAATTACCAAATGTTGGTGTATTAGTTAGATAATGGAATTAGAGTTAAAGACAACGAAGGTATTTAGTAAAAACTATAAGGCATTACAAGATGATAATATTAGATTTATTGTCAATCAAGGTGGGTCTCGTAGTAGTAAGACATATTCCTTATGTCAGTTATTTATCGTCTATGCCTTACAAAATCCCAATAAGGTAATATCTATAACTCGTAAAACATTTCCAGCGTTAAGGGCAACAGTTATGAGGGATTTCTTTGAGGTTATGAGACAACTTGAAATATATAATCCCCAATACCATAATAAAACAGAAAACATATATACATTCCCAAATGGTAGTATTGTAGAATTCTTCTCAACTGATGACGAACAAAAATTAAGAGGTAGGAAAAGAGATATATGTTGGATGAATGAGGCTAACGAAATAAATAGAGAAGAATTCGTTCAGTTGAATATGAGGACAGAGGGAAACATATTTTGTGATTTTAACCCTTCGGATACAGAACACTGGTTATATGATTTAATAGATAGACCTGACGCAATTAAAATACATTCAACATATAAGGACAATCCATTCTTATCAAAAACATTGGTAAAAGAAATTGAGGAGTTGATTAAAACAGATGAAGATTATTACAACATATATGCCTTAGGTATTCCTTCCAAATCAAAACATACAATATATAATCATCAGAAGTATTTTACGTTTAGACCTGAAAAGATTACAGATACAATATTAGGATTGGATTTTGGTTACGTTGATGAAACAGCATTGATAAGATGTGATTTTGTGGAGAATGAAGTTTATGTTGAAGAATTATTATATGAGAGTTATTTAACAACACCTGAAATTATAGATAGATTAAAAAGTATATTTGAAATAGAAAAATTACCTTATTCAACCCTTATTGTTTGTGATTACGCAAGACCTGAAATCATTGAAGATTTAAGACGTAATGGATTTAATTGTGCCAACGCAATAAAGAATATCAAAGAAGGTATAGACGCCGTTAAATCAAAACAATTCTTCGTTCATGATGATAGTGTAAATATCAAAAAAGAATTATCCAATTATAAGTGGAAGATGAAAGGTGATACACTATTAGATGACCCCATTGATAAATTTAATCATGCCGCTGACGCATTTAGATACGCAATACTTTATCACAAAAGAAATAACTCTGATGCGGGTGGTGTAGAATTTATTTCGTTTTCTTTTTAACTTTTTCAAATAACCAGATATTTATATATAGATAAAACTATATATGGACTATAAAGAGATAATAAACTCATTTATAAGTAAAAGATACGAATATTTAATTGAATGTTCAACAAATATATTGAGGTATAACACTAATCTAACGCCTGAGGATTTAGTATCAGAGTTAGTTATACATCTATTAGAAAACGAAACCAAAGTAAAAGAATATATTGAAATAAACAAATTAGAGGCGTTTTCAGTAAGTTGGTTAAATATACAAGGTAGATACGCCACATCAACGATAAATAGGAAGTATAATAATAACGCCTATGAGATTGATGACTATATGATTGAAACATTGGTTGGTGATGATGATAGGCTAATATACGAAAGTGATTATATCAAAGAATTATCCAAACAATTTACCGACTTACAGATACAAAAAATATTATTGGTAGAAAGTATTATACCCAAACTAACCAAAACTGAACAGATATTATTTGAAGCCTATTTTTTGGAAAACTTATCCTATGATAAGATTGTTAAGAAATACACATTTTTTAGAGAAAAAGATGGTAAGCGTGTAAAATACAAATCAAAGAAATCAATATATAACTTAATGAAGGATTTAAGAAAAAAAATAATAAAACTAATAGAAGAATAATTATGGAGATTAGATTAGAATTAGGCGATTGTATGGAGTTGATTAAATCTCAACCAGACAATTCAATAGATTTGATTATTACATCACCACCATATAGTGATATTGTAAATTATGGTAAGGATGTAAGTATTAAAAAACCAACAGAATATGTAGATTGGTTATTACCACTTTTTAATGAGATACAGAGAGTTTTGAAACCGAGTGGTAGTTTCATATTAAACATAAACGATAACGTTACCAGAGGGGTTAGAAATTACTATATCTATGAATTGATATATAGAAGTCAAACAGATACAAAGTTAAAACTATATGATAGTTATTTTTGGCACAAGAAAAATGGTATTCCAAATGGTGGAAAGAAAAGATTTAGGAATATGACTGAGTTTATATTTCACTTCTGTAAAAATCCAAAGGAGATGAAGTTTTATATGGATAGAGTATTGGAAGAGCCATCAGAAGGGACAAAGAAAAGGACTGAATATAATGATATATCCAATCATGGTGTTACCAAAGATGGTGTTAGGACTGATAAATCTGTTGTGAGAATAGAGAATATGTTAAATGGTGTTAGACCAGACAATGTATTTAGATTTGCCACCGCTGGGACTGAAAGAGATAATACCATCAAACATCCTGCCCCATTCAATAGAGAATTACCGAGATATTTTATCAATTTACTTACAGATGAAGGTGATGTTGTATTAGACCCATTTAGTGGTATAGGGACAAGTGGTATTGCCTGTAAGGAATTAAATAGAGATTATATAGGATATGAATTGAATGAAACATATCACAACTTTACAATCAATAGATTAAATAATTTAGAAGGTGATACATATGTTGTAAATCAGTATAGTATGGAAGATGAGTTTATAAAATCATATCCAAATAGAAGTAGTGCTGGTAAAGAATTAAATCTATGTGAAGAAGATATAATGAGATGTTATAGAGGTAATAGGAAATCCGTAGGTGGATATAAATTTAAGTTAGAAAAAATATAATTATGGAATTAGAATTAGTATTAAAATTAGTAGGATTATCGTCTCTAACGATACTTTTCGTTACAAGTGAGCCATCAGTATTATTAAGAAGGTATTTGGGTTTCTGTGAAGAGAATTATGGAGAATATGGGGTTATTAAAAGATTTATATTTAGGCTAATAACTTGTTGTCTATGTAGTGGATTTTGGATTGGACTTATTTTTACTCAATCTATATTTTATGCCTCAATCGTATCAGTGGTGTCAGAGTTGATAAATAACAGAATAAATAATGGAAGATTATGAAAGAAAAACTAAACGCCTTTTTTAAGGATATTACAGATGAAAACCTACACGATAAGGTAGGTGAATTTATTAGTAGTGTTGATAAGAATTATGTATCAGCATTCCAAACAGAAGTAATGTTTAATTTACACAATAGGATATTCCCACATATAAAAGAAACTGGTAAGAGTTGTGCATCTTGTAGGGGTAGAGTATGGAGAAGATTAAACGGATGGTATAACGAAAACAAAAAAGAGGGATAACATATTTTACTATAATGAAACTATTGAAGAAAAATAAAACTGATGAGAAAAGTTGGTATGATATTAAATTACACCAACTTCAAGAAATACATACACTTCCAAAATACGATGATAAATTGGATTTAATGGTGAATGTATTAGCCATCCTATTGGATAAAGACCCAGCGGATATTGAGGATATGGCGGTTACGGATATAATGGAAGAATACTCAAAATGGGAATTCTTAAAAGAGCCACCACAAGAGAAATCTATACCAATTATTAAAACTGAAAAAGGTAGATTAGGTTTAATTGATTTGGGAAAACTTACATTGGGACAATATGTTGATATTGAAGAATACTTATCAGAGGGTAGTGTGTTTGATAATATACATAAGGTTTTGGCAGTGATTTATTTACCTGTAAAGAAGTATAACCCAATTACGAAGAAATATACATTGGAAGAATATACGATAGATGAGAATAGAGAAAAACTATTTTTAGATATGGGTATGGATATTTTATATCCGATGATACTTTTTTTTTATCGTATCGTAAAGGAATTTTCAATAGATTTTCAACGCTCTTTACTGGAGATGAAGAAGGAGGAAGTGAAGAAGATGATATACCAGGGGGAAGGACTATCGGAGACGCAAAGGCAAGAGCTGAAGAAAAAATTAGAAGAAAGTGGAATATGATGAAGATGATAGATAATTTGGCTGGAGGTGATATTCTCAAATATGAGGAGGTTGTTGAATTACCTGTTTTATTCTGTTTTACTTACTTATTATATAAAAACGAAATGAAAGAATAGTTATGATTACATACAATACAATATTAAAAACATTCAATGAGATAGCCGATACTCATATTGGAATACAGAATTTTGGTAATGGGGCTATGGAGGATATAAATATCTTCAACAAAGATGATAAGTTTCCTGTGTTATGGGTTATACCCCAAAGAGTAACATTAGGACAAAACTCAATGATTTATACTATTAGGGTAATGGTATTTGATATAGCGGAAAGTGATGATAGTATAGATGACGAATTATTGAGTGATACAATCTTAATCTTAAATGATGTAATGATGATATTAAATTCAACACCTTTTTGGAATAATGAAGAGGCATCAGTAGTAAATACACCATCAGCATTACCATTTAGACAAAAGTTTGTTGATTATTGTATTGGATGGTATGCGGATATGGATATTGAAGTCCCTTCATTCAACGGAAGTGGATATTGTCAAGTAAATGATTAAGTAGATTATGGAAGATGAGGAAATAGTAAAGGCATTAAAATTCTTCGGTGATAGTATCACTGATGATATGAAAGCTTTAATTGAATTAAATGGGGCTATAGCGTCAGGATGGTTATATGATAGTATTGCGTCAAGAGTGGTTAAAGATAAAAATGATGTTTATTCCTTATCTTTTTCTTATTTGTTTTATGGTAAATGGGTTGATAGAGGAAGACCACCAGGTGGTATGCCACCAGTTGATGATATTAGAGAATGGTGTAGGTTAAAAGGAATACCACAAGAGGCGGCTTGGCCTATCGCAGTTTCCATCGGTCAAAATGGTTATAGAGGTATAAACTTTACTGAACCAATTTACGAAGATATACCAGTATTAAAAGAGATTATGGGTGAGAAGTTTTCATCTGTATTTACAAAAGAATTATTAAAAAATATAAATAGAGATACATATGGCAGTTAGTATAGTAAAAACACCAAGTGAGGGACAAACAAAACCAATGATGCCCGTTTATAATGGATTACCATTCATTGTGTATAGTGATAAAACAAAGAGGTATAACTATAAGTATATCGCTGATGTATATGTTGGTGGTAATTTGGTTACGACATTAAAACATAATAAAAATATCAGTGCCAATAATTATGGTATATTTGATGTAGGTAGAGTTGTAGAGAATTACTTATCAACGAGAAGATATGATTTTACAACACCAGGTTTCGCTGGTGATACAACTTGTTCAACAGATTATTATATTAAGTTTGGTGAGGAGTATGAAAGATATTTGGAATATACATCATCCCAATCTTATGGTGGTGGTTTTCAAACAAGATTACTTGTCCCAGATGGGCATAATTTAAGACCAGGTGATTTAGTTGTATTACAGAATAATACCAATAGTGATTATGATTTTGATTTCTTTGGTAATATCTACTTTCGTGTTTTAATAACCACTGCAACATCAGTAATAATTGATAAACCATGGACTTCTAATTCAAGTGGTTTGATTATTGAAGGAGAACAGTTTTTTGATAATTATTATTATGCACATCCAACATTAGGGTCGTTAGTAGGATTTCTTACATTAGGTGCTTTACCAACAAGAATAAATGTTGGTGATACAGTTGTAGTATCAAATAGAAAGGCACCAGTTACACCACAAGTGGCTGGATATGATGGTGAATGGTTAGTTGTTGATATAATAACAGTAGGGTCTGATAAGGTTATTGTAACCAATTGCCCTTGGAATACATCATCACCAGTAACACCTGGTGTTATATATGCCAAAGATAAATATAAATTCACTGAACAGGTTACATCTTCAACAGAGTATAGTTGGAATGGTGGATTACAATACAAAGAATTTTTAAGTTATGATATTGATGATTTTTATATTTCTTCTTTACCTTCATCACAAGGAAGATTTTTAACTAATGGACCTAAAACAAGGACAATTCAGTTAGGACAAGTGGAGTATTTATCTCTTATCAATTGGGATAATTCAGTATTGTTTAATATGACAGCCGTATTTAACTCTTATACTTCAAGTGGAGTTTTAATAGATACATATTCAACAGCGTTAGGGTCATCAACAAAAGTATATAAAACATTACAATTAGGTGTAGGGACAGAGAATTTAGATGGTAATTTAGATTTTACAAACGCCTCATATTATACCGTTCAAATCAAAGATAGTTTATCAAACCCAATATCAGAAGAAATCACTTTTTTAATAGACACAGAATGTTATAGATTTACCCAAAAACGATTGATGTGGTTAAATAGATTAGGTGGGTGGGACTTCTTTACCTTTAATATGAGAAGTGATGTTACGACCAATATAAATAGAAATGAATATAAGAGAAATTTAAGAAGTTATAACTCAACAAGTGGTTTATATAATTATTCAATGGGTGATAGAGGTTATACAACTTATATTGTTGATGCCAACGACACTGAAACAGTATTCTCAAATTGGATAAAAGATGATGAATTACAATGGTTGGAAGAATTATATACATCACCAGAAGTTTATTTAATAGAAGATACGAATAATATGATGCCAATCAACATAACTGATGAGAGTTTCACAAGAGGTAATAGAGAAAACTTTGGTTTAACATCATACCAAATAAGTTATAAACATTCTAACAATAAAATAATTCAAAGAGGATAATGAGACACTATAAACTATCAGTAAAATCACAGGATAATTCCAAAACTTATGATTTGGATTTATACGATAATGTAAATATACCAGTTGTATTTAATGTTAAGGATGTAAGAGAGCCTGAAAGTATAAAAACTAATTATACCAAACAATTTGATATACCTGCATCTCACAACAATAACCAATTCTTTGATGGTATAAATGAGAATGGATTTTTTACCAATGATTTTAACCCTAATTTCAAAGTTGATTGCCAATTGATGTATGATGATAATATTATCATAGATGGTTTTTTACAATTGGTTGATATTAGTAGGACAGATGAAGATGGTTATTATTCTGTTGTAATATATGGTGAATTATCATCGTTATTTAATAACCTTGTTGGTTGTAAAATAAGTGATATAGATTTAAGTGAATATAATCACCTTTGGACTTATGATAATGTTGTAAAATCGTGGGATACTTCAATCAAAAGAAATGATTTGGATATACCATTCTTAAAAGGTAGGGGATATGTTTATCCACTTATCAACAGAGGACAACAAGAATTTGATTTAAGTGTTGAAGATTTTTTACCCGCAGTATATGTAAAAACAATATGGGATAAAATCTTTTCAAATGGTGAAAAACAATATAAGTCAGAGTTTCTTAATAGTGATAAGTTTAAGAGTTTAATTTTTCCTTATAATAAATCAAAACTTTATTTAAGTGATGAAGAAAAAAACAAAAGATTATTCAGTGTTGAGATAGGTGATAGTGATTATAATGATTTGGGTTATGCTGGTTATAAAAAGTTTTATACAGGTAGTGTTACCAATACATGGACTTCACCAAAATATAAGATAAAGTTTCCAACAGAGAATTCTGACCCTAACAACTTATTTTTTTATGGTGATACTTACATACCAATAGTTAAACAAAACACTTCTATTGCGGCTAATATCTGTATAAAAACAATATTTAGGGCTACACCTGGACAACCAGATGGATTTTTTATTACAGGACCGAGAATTAGAGGTAATGTTTATCTAAAAGACGCTACAACAAATACATTTATTCACTCTGAACCATTTGAGGTGATACATTCAACAGGACAAGTTGGTGCGGCTAAAACAGATTATGTAGTTGTTACAAATGTATTTTTAGATTATACAGGTATTCTTGAACCATTTCATCAATATCAAATATACATAGATTTTATTTCTGACGCTGGACCTAATGCATCAAAGTTTATAAATCTAGCAGGACAAACTATTGGTGGTTATATCTTCAATGGTGTATCATCTGATATAGATTGTAAAACTGAATTATATAACACAACGGCACAAGAATGGATATACGAAGGTGATACAGTTGATATGAACCAATTATTACCTAATGATTACAATTGTATTGACTTCATTAAGGACATAAATAAAATGTTTAACCTTTATTGGGTGCCGATAGATGAAGATACATTCCAAATTGAACCTCGTGATGTATTTTATTCGTCAGATGATGTAAAAATATATGATTGGACTGATGAGGCTGATAGGGCAAAGGAAATTAAGATTACACCATTGGCTGAATTAAACAATAAAGAATACTTATTTACATACACAGAAGATGATGATTGGTATAATGAGTTATATACAACCAATTATACAGATATTTACGGACAAAAACTAATTGAGATAAATAACGATTTCGTTACAAATCAAGATAAAATAGATGTTAAGTTTTCACCATCACCAATGGTTAAATTCTTAAATACAGATATGATAGCACCAGCATTCTTAACTATTGAGAATGGTTTTACAGAAGAAAGAGATGTTAAACCAAGAATATTGATATATGGTGGTGTTAAAACACATGGTGTTCAGTGGAGTTTGAAGGGTAATACATTTAATAATTATCCTTATTGTGGGCACTTTGATGACCCATATTCTCCAACATACGACATCAACTGGGGTGAAACGAAGGAATACTATTACGATTGGGAGATAATCCCACAGGACAACTTATATGAGGGTTATTGGAAAAATCTAATGATAGATATAACCTCATCTGATAGTCATATTTGGACTGGTGAATTACATATTAAGCCATTAGATATTATAAACTTAAATATTTTTGATACAATCCAAATGGATGATGTGTATTATAAGATAAATAAATTAGAATATGATATTTTAACTGAAACGGCTAAAGTTGAATTATTCAAAACTTATACATACTTAAATTTCCCTTCACAAAAGATTACTTCAACAGGAAATAGTGGTGTTGTAACCAAAAAACCTACGGAAGAAATTAAGAAAAAACCAATTGGGAAACCAGGTTGGAATATTCCTTTTTTAGAGCCAGGTAGTGGAGGTATATCAACAGGTGGTATTACAACAAATACAACATTTGGGACTTGGACTAATCAAACATCAAAAGGTTTTTATGGATGGAAGTATTATACTGAAAACGAAAACTTAAATACAAAGAAAAAAACAGGTAATAATACATACTCCAAAAATAACTTATATACTAATATAAATCAAAATACCTTCCAAAAGGGTAGTTGGGTTGAGATAATGGGTAAGAAGAATTATGTAGCCCCTACGGCATCTCAAATATCTATCAAAGGTAATAATAATAACATATCACCATCGGTTAAAAAATTAGAAATCATAGGTGATAATAACTTTATTGAGGCAGGTGTTGAGAATACACAGGTTATAGGAAACGGACAATATGTAACAAAATCAAATGCCATCTATATGAATGGTAATGTTATAGAAAAAGAGACATTACCACAGAAACCAAATAAGATAGGTAGTTTGGTAAATAAGACATCAGCACCATTTAATTCAGGTAATAAGGTAGATTTGGTTAAATGTCCTATTGATAGTGTTATGAATACAGGAGGAGTATCACCATACAACATAATTGTAGGTGGTGTTGATAATAGTTTAGAGTTTTTATTCTAAAAAACAAATATAGAGAATAATATATTTTATAAAAAATGATATAATATGCCATTAAACACACAAAATAGTAGAATTACATTCAAATATTCTACAATATCAGGTGAAACACCGACAATAGCACCATCATTAGACCATACAGATGGGACATGGTCTCCAACAGACTTATATGTAGGTGAGTTTTTCTTAAACGCAGCGGATGATAATATGTGGATACGCACCTTAAATGGTATTGTCCCAATCACATCAGGAACATCATCTATTTCAATATCAACTTATGTAAATAAAACTGGTGATACAATGACAGGAGATTTGTATGGCACAGGTTTTTATGGGACAATTATAAGTGGTGATACGATATACGGAAATACATTCAGTGGTGGGACATACTATGGTGATGGAAGTAATCTAACAGGTATTGTAGCCAATTGGAATGGAGGAACAGTTACAGGTGATACAACATTTAATTCAATAGTAGATTTCTGTGGTGGTGGTATTAAGACAGATAATATTGAAGTATGTAGTGGTAGCACACTTCAAATCATCGGTAATACGGAAGTAAATGGGACTTTAACAACAACAAATGATTTAACAGTTGGAGGGGTAATTTATGGTGATGGTAGTGGTATTACAGGAATACCTTCTTTATCAGCCATTACATTAGATGAGGTTTTAATACAAGGTGATACATCAGTAAATGGTGATATAAATCTAATAAACGGAAATATCACTTTAACTAATGGTATATTCTATGGAGATGGTAGTGGTTTAACA
>JGI10211J14876_10000775_pt1 | contig 13816 bp, 12 predicted proteins | sample Etolagsediment_FD_14876 | JGI IMG/M metagenome (IMG submission 14876)
GGCTGAAAAGGTTTCATTTCTTGCCATGCAACGTAACCACGGGAAGGAACCATGGCAGCAATTACCTCACAACCTTCTTCCCATCTTTTTGTTAATCTGCAAAGCATGTCTGGGGGGTGAACTTGATCGGCACCAATGATACATATCAATTCAGCCCCCCAGTCTAATGCTTGTTCACATATGTGCACATGCCTGCGTGCTGGGCACCAACCTCTACCCCTAAAGAACTTTACATTATATCCTTCTGGATGTTCTATGTTTATAGTTGAATCTACAAACTTTGTGAACATAAAAGGAGATGACCATGGATACCCAACAGCAAGCCTCATAAGACCTCTTAGTCTGCAGTAGCAGTCGGTATTTGTGGCGGAGAACCAGCTGCAGGAGCATCTGTTGCCCTACAGTCAACACCACCATATGATGAATAATCATAAATAGTTGCAATTGATATTCCAGCATATGCAGTAGCATAATTATTACAAGCAATACCACGGCATGCTGCTGAAGATGAACTATTAAAATCAATAGCAGTCAAAACCATACCAGAAAATATATTCCCTTTTATGATGCCGCCTTCCACCGTTCCATTTGAAGCATTTGAAATAGCTGCATTATCAAGCCCATAAAGGCCATAATTGAAAATACAGTCAATCACTTCAAAATCCTTACAGGCGTTTTCTGAGGCACTTTCAAAAAGAATGCTATAATCTGGCTCATCTGCTGTTCCTAACCACCGGCATTCTATCCACCTGTTTCTTGCACCACTTGCAACTGTTATAGCATTTACAGGTGCAGCACCATGTCTAAACACCATATTTTTAAATGTATTATCATCAGATGCCACATCAATGAGTGCTGTCACGCCGCTAGCTGCACCAGTGAGAATGAAATTCTCCAGATGGCAGTCACCACCAGTCAAATCAATTAGATCTGATGCAGCAGTAGATGCTGTAATGATTGGTCGGTTATCACCAACACCAAGACCGATTATGCTTACCCCTGCTTTGTTCAAAGCAATAGCAGATGTAGTTTCAGCATGGCCAGGCATAAGAAAAATCATATCACCATTAGATGCTGTACAGTTTGTTATTGCAGAAGCAAGAGTTGTAAAAGGTGCATCAGGGCTTCTTCCAAAGCTAGAAGTTGTCCCACCAGTTGTCGTAGCACCGCTATCAACATAAAAAATATTACCTGTCGTCAAAGTCTCATTTACAACTGTAAACACACCACCAGCCTGTTTCCTTGCAAAAAGAGGCGATTTAATTTTAGTATCAGCTAAAGTTCCCATTGCCTATTCTCCTTCCATGGGGTTTGAACCCACTGTTAAGGAATTATTCTCTTTTCTTTCGTTTCACCGTACGCATCATCTTATCAACATTCGGTGATTCGACATCCTTAGTCTCAGCCCCTTTTTTCTTTTTCTCTTTGAAAGGCACAGCAGCACCTCTCTTAAATAACTTATCAGCTATTATCTTGTTTATCTCAAGAACAGCACCTTTTTGGTGGCCAAGCCATTCTGCTTTAAGTTTAACCTTTTCAAACTGTATCAACACAAAACCTCCTTACATGTCATAAGGAAAGTGATACGTCCTTTTAAACTTGTCAAGCGCTTCTTCTCTTTCCTTATCAGATGCATCAACCAGATGATGATATGTCTTGACAGGAACATATAGTGGTTTACCGTTTGTGAAATGTTTATATGTCTCATCACCATTAGCATAAGCCCATTCTATCCACTTCTTATGGACATTCGCAATAGCGTGCTGAGGTTGTTCTCTATAGACATCATTTCTTACAAACCACTTATTCACAAGCGTTTCAATGTAGATTTGTTTAGGTGTAATAACCCATTTTGAACTATCTCCCATTTTCTTCTCAAATTCTGTACAAGCCCTTTTAAGAATAACACTTGTATCTTTGCCAAGATGTGGAGTTTCGTCCACTTTCTCCCTAACTATCTTATAACACTCAAGACCTTCTTCAAGTGAGTGATTATAAAAATAACCACCATAAAGACCGTTGACATAAGGTCTAGTTTCAATCCCACATTTGCTTGGCCTTCCAAGATGCTTCTGAAGATCAAGCAAAGAAAAAAGCCCTAAAAGTGTATCTGGCCGAACTACAACCTTCCAGCATTGTTGACAAGCACTAGGGACAAATGCCTCATCTGGCGGCATTGTTCTGCTAAATAGATCAAATAGCACATGATGCCACCTCTGGCAATCAAGAAAAGCATCATGGCAAACATGGTGCCATGGCGTATCCCATGCTATAGATGAAGACCCTACACAAATTTTACCATCCTCATCCCTCAGCTTCCAACCAGCATTTTGAAGCATTGGCCTAAACTTTGAAATAATGTCATCATCGGATACTGACTGATAATAACTGCCACCTAAGTCTTGTTCTTTGCCTTCTTCCATAATAATATAGCCCCTTTTGTTGTTGTTTCACAATTGAAACAGTTTATCTTATAGACCAAACATTAAACATTTGGATCAACTGGCATTATATCAGCAGCATATCTAGCAGGGTGCAAAACTGCAAATACATTAAAGCAAGTCGCAGCACTAATACCAGAAAATACAAGGCCGACACAGTCAAAAGAACTATTAGCATTAAGCTGTTTTGCATCAGTCTCAAATGAAATCATTACATTACTTGTAGCATTGAGAGCTGCCTTTGAGCTTGAAGCAGTAGTCCTTATGAAGCGACCTGTAGCTGATGAAGATGAATTAGTTGTCCAATAATGTGTCATAGCAAGAGCCGTAGAGGATGCTGAACTTCCAGAAACACCCTTGGCTTGATAAACCGCAACTTTTGTATCTGCTTCAGTCATCGCACCAGCTATAACAAACCAAGTCACTTTCGAGTACCCTTTCAGGTTCAACCAAGCAGCCTGAGTAGAGACAGCTGATATAGAGCTGTCATTGCTCCTAGTAGCAGGTACCAAGTAATTGGCAAAACCAAAATTTTGAACTAAAGTTTGCATATTGACCTCCTATGCATAAATCCCGTTAATAATATTATAATTCTCAACAAAAGGTCTTAGAAAGTTCCCATCAAAAACTGAATTAACTGCTACTGACAGATTATCTTCCCAAAACTCCCTGTTAAAATTAGTCTTACTATGGCAAGAAATACACAAAGTAATCAAATTATCCATTCTGTGGTCATCTTTATTGAAGTTTATATGGTGTACATGGAGAACAACATCATCACCATGTTTCCCACAAATCCTACAGCAATAACCATCCCTTTCCTTAACCATTCTTTTTAATGGAGAACTAAAACCTGAGCCATAAGGTCTATCTTTTACTCCACCTCTCCAAAAGACATTGTTCTCACCACAATACTTGGCATGGACTTCTGGGTCTTCAAAAGCTTTCTTATTCCCTCTGCTTATGATACCTCTGACCCAAGATGGAAGAGGTTTGCCTTTGTTCCATGGCTCTTTTCCATACATTGGGTTGTTTTCACCAGATTTTGCCTTTCTCAAGAGTTCTCTTGTCTTTTCTGTTATAGGTGGTTGTTTCTTTCCTTTATTAGCCTTAGATATAGCAGCATTGTGTTCATCTGAATTTTTCTTGCCATATCTTGGATTATTTTCTCCACTAAGTTTATCTCTAAGAACAGACTTTGTCTTTTCAGTATGGTTCTTCCCGAAGAATGGGTTGTTTTTCCCAACATGGAACTTGTTTGAACACTCATGGCTACAAAAGAATCTTCTGCCATGTTTCAGCTTCCACTCATAAACAGCAGCTTGAAACTTCTTCGGCTTACCACAATATTCACAGTTAAAAAATTTACTAGGTTTTCTTGCCATTAACGATTCCTTTACAAACAACGTTTTAGCACTGTCGACTTCATAGACAGTGACTATAAGCTTAACTACAAGCTTAGTCTCTCTAATCCCTATCGTTCAGTACTACGAAAGGGCTCATAGTGCTGCTGGTTGCTTGAGGTGGCGTATGCGTGCTTGGCCACCATGGTTGACCATCCAACCTGAATACAAACCGGAAACAAGTCTGATCTGCATCGAACTTCAGGTGGATAGAAGTGTCAAACTTACCATCACTGCCCTGACCAGCCTTTTGCCCAATAAGATACTGTGACCAATCAGCAAGAATTATGTCACCTTGATCGCCTAAAGTTGAACAGTGTTTGCACCATATAATTGGCTTACCCATAAGGGTGTCATAAGGTCTTCCAGCAATACCATTAGCTGGCAACCAAACAGGTGCACCACCTGTACCAACAGCAAGAGACATAGCTGCAAGCTGAGGCAAACATTCTTGATTTATGACCCAAACTGCATTAGATGTGTCATATATGCGAGCATACATCTTAACAACATTCTCAAAAAGAATAGTGTCCGCAGCCTGGCCAGTCTCTTTTGTAACACTGACAAGGCAAGGGGCATTAAGAATGCCAAGAGGCATTCCAGCACCAGTACCACGAATAAATGCGTTATTCAAAATAAAATTAAGACCATCCCTAAAACCATTTCTTAGAATATTCTCCATACTCATAGGAGAATCTTCAAGAATTTCATCAGAAGCATACGCAAGACCAGCCAGCTTCTTCAATTCAAGGGTAATACGACCAAATTCAGGCCTAGTCTCAGTTTTAGAGGCAAGTTCATCAAGCCACTTCCACTGAATACCGCCATACACAAGGCTGCCTGACTCATCAAAACCATTAACATAAGGAATCTTGATCATGGTAGACTTCATAGGAACACTTGTACAAAGAGGCATAATCTGATTCTGCTGCTGAACAGCGATCAGAAGCTGATTCTTGAACTCTGGAGGGATAAGGTATCCACCATACTGATCCTCACCCTCAACAAGAGATGTAGTACTAGCTGCCTTTTTCATCCATGTATCAAGTTCCTTACTGATACGCCTTCCACCACTCTTGTCTGCTCTAGCAACATGCTGTGCAAAATGGCTAAGACACCCGAAACCACCAGTAGGGTCTTTGTCAACAGGAGAATCTCCAACTTCAATTTTCGGGCGCAGCTCATCAACACTGCCAGCAATCTCTTTAATCTTGTCGTCAATCTCAGCCTGTACAGACTCAAGAGTCTTGCCATGATCTTCGAGCAACGGTGTGACACTATCAACGAATATTTCTTTCACCTTATCGGTAAATTGTTCACTTGTCATTCCAGCCATCTGGAACCTCCTTTTCACAGAATATAAGACCAGCATCTCTAATTCAGATAATCACCTAGCCATTTCTAACTTGACTTCAAGAGACTCACTGAATCTGATGAGTATCTCCCATTTAAAAAATCTTTCCTTTAACCTTGTCCAAGCTTTCTTGAACCATCCTATTAACATCAACACCCCGTTCTCTCAGGATAGACTGGAATGTATCGGTTAAATCAACTTTAAGTTTTTCCATATCACTGTCTGTAATGTCTATTGTATCTTCCTGTGCATGCTCATCATCTATCTTAACAATTATATCATCAGATGATTTTTCTTCATCATCAATATCTGTGCTTTGAGAAGAATCAACACTTTCCATCAATTCATTTAAAGCAGATGTTGCTTTGCTCATGCTTGATACAGCATCATTCATTATTGATCTTGTTTTCTTTGAAAGAACTCTTCCTGCCTTATGTTCAACATCTTTTGCCATATCAATTATAGACACTTCCTGATCATAATCAAAGTCTTTCTCTGAAAGACCTTGTATCATCTCTCTTTGAGATAATATCTTGTCTAAACTTATTTGTAAAGCATTATTTATGGAAATTTCATCTTCATCTGCTATAGTTTTAGCAAAATTTACAAGCTCATACATATGTGCGCCACTAAAACCAGCAGTCTTTTCAATAACATAGTCAATCATTTTTTGTTCAATATCAGCATTAATCCATCCCTTTAACATTTTTAATCTAACAGAAGGTATAGGTAATGCAAACTCAAGAACATCGTGAAACCGTCCTGGACGGTCAATTAAGGCCGGTGGAAGTAACTCAGGATAATTAGATGTCAATATTGTAACAATCCCTTTTGTAGTTACAAGCCCATCCATTGTAGATTTCATCAAATCAATTGACCAACCATCCAGCCAGTTATCTATATCCTCAATAAAAAGAACAGAAGGTGCTAACTCTTTAGCAAGCCTAAATCCATAATTTATTCCACCAATAGATCCAGAATAAATAAAATCTCTAGCACTTACCCAAATGAATGTAGCATCTGCTATATTTCGGATTACTCTTCCAGATAATGTTTTACCTGTGCCTGGTGGGCCCATAAAAATCAGACCACGATTGGCAAGATCTGCTTGTTTTTTATTAAGAAGATTAACTGTCTGCTTCATAGATTTTTCATTTTCACCATCCAAAAATACAGAGTCCCATGTCTCATCAGTCTTTTTTATGAAATTACCATCAAGGCTGAATGCTTCTTTCTTCAGGAGATTATTCTCTCTTATCCACTTGTATGTATCGGAAAATATCTTTGTGCTTATTTTGCTATCTTCAGATTTTGAGTAACAAGATATTGTTATACCATAATATGAAGGGCATCTGCGGATTATAAATTTTTTACCATCATATTTATAAAATTCCATACCAGATATTAGAAAATCTCTAGACATATCTGACTTAAGCTGGACAACATCATAAATTAAAGGTGACTCTGACCCATCTCTGTGGAAATTCCTTCTCGCTATAATGCTAAAATCCTTTAGTGAATCTTCAAGGCCAGAAAAGAAATTACCCATATTCACAAATGGAAGTGACTCATCGAAACAAAACATATCTTTCACTTCACATTCTATCCAGTCGGCTGCTATTTTATATATGAAACTTGAAGGCTTTGATTCAACTAAATCAATATCAAAATCTTTCTTTGAAGACAAATTCCATCTTTCACTGATATTATCTATACTCTTAAATGATGTTGAATCTACATTTACAATAGGGATATCTGATGAGGAAACTGAGACTGATGGACCTTGGCCATCACTTACATCTCCAGATGGCCCATCATAACTATCACATATAACTTCTTCAATTTCTTGATCTACTTCCGGCTCTTCAACAATCTCAAAAACAACTCCATCTCCATATCTCTTGTCATACATTGCTTTTTCTTCAAGATCATCTGCTTTTATATCTTTATGCTCATTAACCCAAGATTGAGCTTCTTCAATTGTAAATTTATCAACACTGAACACATACTTCTGAGCTTTTGATGATCCATCAGGATTAGATTTAAGCTTCCCTATTACAGCTTTAATCCCTTTAGAAGATGAAATATTTATTGTTTTGAGAGACTCTTCAGTAAAATCCACATTATCTCTAACAGGTATATAGTGGTAATTGTTGGTAGTTTCAGGTTTAAGAATAATCACTGCTTCATCTTTGACCTCTTCTTTCTCAACTATTTCTAAGACAAAAGCGTTATTGCTGGCTGCATCTTTTGCCTCATCCATAGTCAAGATCCCCTTGCTTATAGCAAGCTGAAGAGCATCTGGATTAGATGGGACAGGAACATCACTATATTCAAGCATTAGCCACTTAGGGTAAACTCTTGATGCACCTTTCAAATCTTCCTCTTTCAAATCAAGTGCTTTAAGATCGAGTTTATCAAAATCAGCTTCTTCAACTGCCTCAAGTGGTATGAAACCTATGCTTTTTGCCATAGGAAAACCACTTTTCCTGTACTCATATATCTCATTGGCTTTATCATGCTTAGCATACTGGGTTTTTGCTATAAGACCCTTCTCATCAGCTTTAATCCAAAGAGATTTCCCAAGAGGGAGTGATTTATAATCATGAGCAAAAAGAACGACAGGATTCTTTCTGTAGTGGTCAAGTACGGCTCCATTAGGCACTACAATTTCACCATCCCTATCTACCGATTTTGTTGTGATATAATCAACAGATGATCTTTCACTTTCCTTGAACTTAGTGTCCTCTGGCGTTATGCCCTTTCTGATAAGTTCCACATCAGCATTGAGACCGTTTTCCTTCAAGACCTTTTTGGCCCACTCAGGCAGTCCGATGCTATCTGCTCCTATTTTTCTAGTAACAAGTCCCATCTCTGACCCTCCGTGCTATCTATAGTCTGCCCCTTATTCTATTAACAACAGCCTCTGCTAAATTAGAGGATAAAACATCTATACCACTTCTCAACATATCTGACATCTCATCAATAGGAACATCAGAATCACCACCAGAAGGCGGCTTTTCACCAAGCGGAACAAGATTTTGGTTCAATATAGGTTTATCACCCCATTCAACTCTATCTTTATTGTCAGATTCTCTTTCCATATTAATTGAGCTGTACCCAGTCTTTAGATTGACCTCTTTCTCTTTCAGCCTATGCTCTTTATCAATAGGGACTGGATCATCAAAAGCAACAAAAAGTTTCTCATCAAATTTTGGTGTAAGTTTCTCATTAAGCTTTTCTTCAGTTCTGACAAGCCTCGGCTTAATAGTGTCTTTCATATGTGTATAAGATGCTACTTCAGCATTTGCTCTTGTAGCATCCTTATCGTATAAGCCCATTGACTGGCCATATGCATTGACTATCTCCTCTTTTACAGCCTTTCTTCCCTGCATAAAACTCAAATCTTTCGGTGCTAACCCAAATGCTTTATATGTTACTCCTTTTTCAAGAAGAGGTGATTTGCCAACATTTTCAATGCCTTGAAATGTTTGTTTAATTTCTTCCTTCAGCCTATCAAATTCATATTGGCTCAATTCATTGTCAGTTTGAAATGCGCCCTCTATTCTTCCCATATTGCTAAAAACAAAATTCTCATATTTGTTTATATTTTGGCTGATATTATATGCATCAACAACTGCTGATAGAGGGCTTTTGCCATAGTACAAGCTTGTTGGAGAAGGGAATTTGAAATGTATAACAGAATCTTCAGAAAATTCTTCTTCATCCCATCCCCTAACAAATTTGTATCCACTTATGAATTTTGTTTTATCAGGAACAACTTTCATGTTTTGTGGAGGCATAGGCCATATCTCTTGAGGCACCCCAAGCTTATCCTGCAATATATACCAATAAGCATTGCCACATAATTCTTGATATAAATTCGTTAACTCAAATAATGAAAAATAATTCATGAAATTATTAACATTTCTCATAAGAGTTAAAAGTGGATGATCAAGAACCTCCTCTATTTCAACTGCTTTTCTAACTTGAGGCAAAGAAGATAAAACAGGATGTGATCTAAGTTGAAAATCTTTTTCTTTTGAAATCTTCCTAGTTGGATTACTCTTTATCTGATCTTTTGATGGCTTGCCTACAAAAAGCCTCAGCGGCACTGACGCAGAACTAACAGCATTCTTGCTAGCGGCCACATATACCCAACCTCTATAAGCATGCATGAATGATTCAAAATCAGCACCTGTGTGAAGATTATGGCCATAACTCCATGGCCAAAGAAGATTTGATATAAGCTTATTCCTACCTGCTGGTTTTTTGGCCCTTTTTATCTCTAAACCAAAGAGTCTCATAGTACCCTCACTCTAGGCCTTCCTTCACCTTTAGCAAAAGTTAAGCAAAGAGCATCAGCATCATCAGGGCTTCTACCAAGCTCTTTACGCATTTTCTCTTTTTCCATTATCTTTACCTTGCCATTTCTTATCTCATACTCAGGCACAGATAATTCTTCATAAAGCCTTTCATTTGGAGGCAGCATAGATCCTCTATCAGATCTTAGCCATTCCCTAACTGCCCACCACAACTGATCTCTTAAAGATGCGAACTCACCCATCTCAGTCTTCTCAGTTGGCTTTGCTGAAACCATTATACGCTTAGCATTACAATATATCACTTCCAATGCATTATCATTCTCACATTTATTACATTTCAGATCCATATTTTTTGGATCAACTATAATATTTTTACACTCTTTGCAAAATAGTCTATATTTTGAGTTCATGTTTGGGGCTATTCCTGCACCAACTCCTGTAGAGTCAACATTTATTATTTCACAGCCTCTTTCATGATAAAAAAGAGATGCTCTATTTGCTGTCTGTGCAATATCCATCCCATGCCATCTCTTTATATCCATTAAAAACCCACCATATCTTGTACATAGTGTATTATAGTCTTCACCTAAGTCTGCTGCATCGAGGCCCATGATTGCTTTAACAGCAACTGGAGGCTTAAGTCCAAACTGTGCAACATAAGCATCCCACCTAGTTCTTGCTGCATCTATCCAATCAGTACTTATTAGCTGGTACATTGATTGAGTTGGATACTCACCAAGAACCATATATGAAAACTCTGCTTCAACTATTTTTCTATGCCCAGGATCTAATGGTGGGTAATAATTTCCAGCAGTGTCAGTAGTTGTAGCTCCAACTAGATAATCAGGAACTTCAAAACATGTATTGTCTAGCTCATCGCCCTCTTCTTCATTTACTGGTACTGTCCACTCATTTATCCTTGTTATTGTTTTATCTCTTGTTACAGCACCAACAATGACTTCTTTTCCAGTAACAACATTGGGATGATCAAATGCTTTCATACTGACAAGAGAACATTTTCCATCCCTTATCATCCTATAAACAGCACCCATCCTCCTCTTAGGGTTAAACATAACAAGCAGCCTTGAAAAACCACCACTCATACACGACTCAATAGCTCTATAAATTTCATCCGGAATAGCATCTCCCTCATCTAAAACAAAGAAAAGGTTGGGTGCATGTATGCCTGAAAATTTTGCTTCCCTTTCTTCTTCAGACCCACTCATAGGTATCGTAACGCCTTGGATGAAACTCCTTGGATCATTACCATCTTCTATGTATAAAGTATTTATCTTATATCCTTGAAATACGTGCGGGCTGAATCTTATTTGATTTCTTATTTCACCCCATAATTTTGCTTTAAGATTTCTTTCTGAAGGAGGTGCAGCAGCCATTATGACTATCGAGTTTGGAAGGCAGGTTTTAAACCAAATCGCTGCGCAGGCAGCGCCATGTGTTTTCCCTGTGGAATTTGCTGATATTGCTACTGTATACTGGCTCTCAACGACAGTATTAAGCATCTTCTTAACATCGTCTGTTAAGTTCTGCTTTAAGACATCCTGGCAAAACCCAACTGGGTCTTTACTATAATCCGAAAAACAGACTTCTGATAGGGCTTCATCAATATCATGAACAGTGTATGCATCCATGATATTATCTGCTAATATGCTTAAATCAATATTAAGCTGATTTCTCATTAACCAACCCTACTTAATGGTATTGCTTTAGAAACACCCTTTTTATTCTCAACTTTCTTCGACAAAATCTCTTTAAGTTGGTCAGCAATTTCTTTTGGGAATCCTTTAAGGAGATTAGCAAGAGAAATTTCAACACCCATCCTATCAAGCTCATTAAGGCCAAGAAGGTCAACCTCTTGACCTATTGCTTTAAGGACTAACGATAATTTGCCCTGGCGCCATGCTGCTGTTTTAGTTTCCCTTAATTCAGCCAAGATTCTTGATCTATGAAATGCGACATCTTTTAACATATGATCTCTCCAACTACTTTCTATGTCTTTGATATCACACTTTATTGTATGTTTTGCCCAAGGCTGCCCCGTTTGAGGATTTACTACGCCTTTGTTCTCAAGAAGATCACATATATCAGCTACAGATAAACCTCTCAATCTAGCGCTTGCAACTATCCTCTGGCGGAAACTTTTAGTACTTTCATATGGTGCATCATCTGGCATATCAGTGTTCCATACAACAATTATAGTATGCTGAAACCATATAGTAAAGAATTAATTAAACACATCATCTAAAATAGTGTCATAGTCACTATTATCATCCAAAGCCAAAGGAACCATATTTTTATCAAGAAAATCAGATATAGCCTCTCTAACTACAGATGATACAGACGCTCCATCAAGGTGTTTAGCATGTTTCTTGAGCCTATCATACATCCTTTTATCAACCATAATGAGAAGCTGTTTACTCATCTTAGGCTTATAATAAAATCTTCTTCCAAGTGCATCTGTTGTCTCACCATCTCTGACAACTGCTCTATACTGTTTAGAGAATAGCCTCTCAAAAAACTGAGAAGCTGCCATCTTAGATATATTATATTTTTCCCCTATTTCCAAAAGAGTAGTCTCACCACTGAGTATTGATTCGAGATCTTCAACTATAGACTCGCCATGCCTCTCTATTAATCCTTTTCTAAATTCAGCTAGTGTCTTTTTTTTTACAGCCATAATATCAACTAAATATACTAAAAATCACAATAAGTAAAGTTTTTTCTTTATTACTTTACTTTTCGGTTATAATAAGATAAGCTATAAATTTATTCCTATTTAATACAAGTGCCTAATATCATTAACAGTATACTGCATAAATATGAATAGACCGATAAGAGAAAGTGTCAGAAAAAATCTCATAAAGAAAGCAATAACACTACTTGAATACGAAATAACCCCTAAGTTTAATGGACACGAAAAACATCTAACTGCACACAAAATACACAAAAATCCAAATAATAAATACTATAAGATGTTCAGTAGAATAATTGACCACCTCATTAAATTAAGAGGCGGTTACAAAAATACTATTGAGTCACTGGTTGAAGATTACTTGACATCAGTATACAGCCATTACAGCAACAATTATCATAGGCACCCACATCTTTCTAATTTTGGCCCATCAATAAACAATAAAATACATTTCAATGAATGGATCCTAGAAAATGAGCTTGAAAACAATGAAGAATACTGGATGTCTTCCTTGCCAGATAAGCATGAAATAATAGATGTATATTACATCTTCAAAGAAGAGTTGAATTTCATAGAGGTATGATATGGAGCTAACGCTCGATACTGACGATCAAGACCGTGTTATATATTTATGCATACTTGATGAAAAGTTTTTAGCACAAGCAATAAGGAAAAAAATAAGCTCACCACATTTTAGCACAAAAATAAGGCAGACAATATTCAAGACTATAGTTGAATTTTATAATTTATATAAAAAACCACCTGGAATAGATATTGTAAATGAAATTGAAGATAAAATAAAAAAAAGGAAAATAAAAGAAGATGATAAAGAATTATATGAAGAATATCTTCTAAAAATATTCTCAATACAGCCGTTCTCACAAGATCTAGTAAGTGATAGGTTAGATTTTTTCATAAAAACAAGAATAGTAACAAACTTATCAAACTCACTCCTAAAATTACAAGATCATTTCACAATAGACCCTGATAGAGCGTTAAAACTAATAAGAGAAGCAAACATTGAAGTTGATAGTACAACTGGAAAAAGAGGTGTTGAAAGCATACTATTTGATCCAGCAAATTCAATAAAAGACCTTAAATTTGTAACAAGATTTGGTATTGACCATATAGATAATCAACTTGGAGGCGGTTTAAGACCAACAAACTATTGTGTGATACAGGCTTACTTAGGGATAGGAAAATCATGGTGCATAAACCATTTAGCAAAAATGGCTGTGAGATTCGGCAATAGTCCACTTGTTATCCCTACTGAGATGGCAAATAGAACTGCGAGGTTAAGATTTAGGCAATCATTTACAGGTATGACTGCTAAAGAAGTTATTGAAGAGGCAGGAAAGGCTAAAAAACAAATTGCTAAGTCGATGATCATGGGTTCTGATATATTTCTTCTTTCTGAAGAAGAAAAAGGCATGAGAGTTGATGAGCTTCCTGCTGTCATAGAGAGTACAGAATCAGAAACAGGAAAAAGGATAAACCCAATACTCATTGATTCACCTGATGATATGCTACCACCTGAAGGCAAACATGCAAATAAACTTGAAGCAAGTACAGCAATACATACT
>JGI10211J14876_10000776_pt1 | contig 13806 bp, 13 predicted proteins | sample Etolagsediment_FD_14876 | JGI IMG/M metagenome (IMG submission 14876)
GACATAAAGAGGCGGGTCTAGTTTGACCTCTGAGGTCGCTTTCTAAATCAACTAAATTTCCACTGAAAATGCTAACACCATTTCCGCCGACAGAACCTAATTCAATACGGCATTTTGCACAGTTATCATATTTACCAGGATACATACTGTAAGCGAAAGGTCCGGTACTTTCTACTAAAGCCTTTTTATAAGCACATGTATCATAGATTAATCTATTACTACTCATATTTATAGATGAGAATTTATTTTAACCCACATTCTTTAAAATAATCAGTATTTTGTAAAATTGCTCTGGAACTTTCTCCTCCACGAACCCAATATTGAGGGACAATATGAATGGGGTCTTGAATATTCTTGGCGATACAAGGAACTAAAGGAATAAATCTGTCTTGAGAAACTCCGGCCAAAGTATCAGCTGCTTTTTTAGTTTTAGTGTCTAAACCAGGAACTAATTTGGAATATTGGTCAGGATTGACGATGTGAGTGGCGCCAGCTCCCATATAACCGGTGGTGACAAAAGGTCTGGTTAAAAGTTGTTGACGGACTTTATCACTGGTGAAATTTGGTTTCTTAAGGTTTGATTCAGTATCGACGTAAGAACCATATTGGTCTTTATTTTGTTGTTGAGACATTCCTAAATGATTTAAATTATTTTTGTAATCATCAGAAATATATTTAGTGATATTGTAGGAACCAAATTTAGAGTTTTGATTAAGGTAATTATTCATCATTTTTTCTTCATTTTTCATGCGGGAATTCATATGAAAATTTTGATTTCCTAAATTTTGGTTTTCATTTAAAAAACTGTAGTTCATTATGATAAATTAGAAATTAATTTAATAAAATTGATATTTTATTAATTAACTCGGGGAGTTTTTGTTGTATTTGAGTGTCTGGATTAGATGAACTACCAAATCCAGATGAAGTAATGTGAAATTTTTCAGTCATTAGTAAATTCCATTGAAAATTATGAAAGATAAATATTTGAGTGTTTTTGTTGGATGTTTTAGAAACATCTATTTTTATTTTAAAATTCCTAAACTGAAAGAACAATGTCCTAAAGTCAGTATCTTGAGTTTCAAATAAAAAATTCATAGATTAAAAATTAAAGTTTTTTTTAATCTATTTATTATGAATATCACATTTGGAAATTATAAATTTGAAATAGTTTTTCTTATTGCCGTTATCATTATCGCATCAATTGCTAAATTTGTCTTTAATTTTATTTTAGATTATAAAATAATTATTATAATTGTTGGTATCCTTTGGTATTTTGGATATCTTGAAACTTTTAAAATAAAATTTAAAACTTATTATCCATAATCTTTTCTTAATGTCGAAACTTTAGTAAGAACAGTTTTTAAGATATCAATTATCTTTTGACAAACATCTTTTTCACTAAAATCTTTTTTATCTAATGATACTCTAATATTTAATATCCTATCTAAAGGATGTAAAATCCTATAACCGATATATGAAACTCCTTTTTCTTTCATTCCATAAGTTTGAATTAAATTTCCTAAAGTATCATCTGAATCCTTAAATATAATATCAAAAGCAGTCATATTGGTTTTACTTACCTCAATTTCAATTTCTTCTGATGAATCTGGATTTTTTAAAATCTCAATCTTCTCATTTAAAAGATTAGTTAAATAATCACAACCCATCTTAAATAAAGATTTAGTTGGAACCATTCCATCACCTTCTATCATAAATTTATATAAAGAAGGAGAACCATCTAGATTTCTTGCATAACATCTTTCTTGATTTAATAATAAAAACTCATTTTTTTCTTCTTCAGTTTTTAATTGACTTAATTGTTCTTTTATCATCTTTTCATCTTTTTCAAACATATAAGATACTTTAGATGCTAGAGAGAAAGAAGCACTTTCAGTTTTAGATGTTCCTTTCTTTAGTGTAGAAGAAAATGAAACTTTTTGACCAGTTTTCAATCTACAAAAAATAACATTATCTAAAATAAATACTTTATTTAAAGGAATTTCTTTTTCTTCAATCATCACATTAAAATCTTTAGGATAAACATTTAATATTTCAGTTCCTTCATTCTTAACATCACAAGTTATCATTATATTATTAAAATCCATTTTATCAAGTTCTTCTACATTAAGAGGTAATAATGATAAACGATGATTTAAAAAGTCATCACAAAAAACAGACGAATTTTCAAAAAAGATAACACTATCTCTATCAATATTAATTGAACTTAAGTTTACCAAAATAATTCTTCTTAAAGCATTAATAAGGGCGATTTCAAAGTCGCCTTTATTTTTTATTTTAAATTCTACTTTATTAGGAGTTTTAGAAATGTCTATAATAGAAGTCATTTTATATATATATATTTTAATTTTTTTAAAATCAATTTTATTTTATAATTTGTTTGAATATTAAAAAAAATTCATATTAAATAACTATGGAAAATTATATCCTTTTTTATAGTAACTATTGCAATTTCTCTAAAAAGTTTATTCAGGAACTTTATAAAACCCCATTTTATGAAAAATTTCAAAAAATTAGTGTTGATAAAAATCCTAGAATTCCAAAAGAAATAACCATGGTTCCAACCATTATAGTTCCTAGAATGCCTAAAGCTTTAGTTGCTGAAGAAGCCTTTCATTGGTTAAATGGAATGAAACAAATGATGATACAACAACAAGAACAACCTCAACAAAGACAATCTCCAGGACAAAGTGAAGAGAAAGGAGATCCAACTAATGCAAATTATTCTATGGGAGCTGTAACTGCATATTCAAATACTATGGATGGTTTTTCAGATAATTTTTCATTTTTAACCAATGAATCTCCTTTAGAACATAGTTTTTCATTTTTAGGAGGTAATGACCAAAAAATAGCCACACCCCAAGAGGATGGTTCAGACCCTAGGTCTCAAATGGGAGGTTCTTCTAAAAAGACTATGATTGATAATGATTATGAGAGGATGATAGAGCAAAGGTCTAGAGAAATATCAGGTCCTATTTCTAGAACTTAATTTAAAAAAATCGGAATTAAAATGGTTATGGGAGAAAGAATGGGTGATATATCAAGTTTAGGAAAATTTAATAATACAGTTGAACAATTTATGGATGCTTTAATAGATAGATATGATTATCATAATTATTTTGGAAAAGAATTAAATAAAGCTAAAGAAAAATTTTTATTGTTAAGAAGGGTTAATCCTCAAAAAGTTATGGAAGCTTTTTTAAAATTTGTTTATCCTTATAAAACCCAGATTATGAATGAAGAAGAAGACTTTTTTATTAATAAAAATTATCAAGAAGATACTGATAAAGAAGACCATTTAGTTAAGGCATTAAGAATTAAAGAACTTTATGAAAATGATATGGATGAACAAACTAAAAAAACTATTTTTACATTTTTTAAAGTTTTAATAATTTTATGTGAAAATTATGTCAATGAGAAAATGCGGTGATTTAGTGGTGTAAAACAATTATTTAAAAAATATTCATTAATATATATTAATGAGTAAGGTTGAAAATCTTAATAAAACTTTTTTAGAATTTTGTGATGATTTAGAAACTGTTGTTCCAAAATTTAAAAAATTTATTGATAATGCTAGAGACAAAGTGAAAGATAAAATGACAACTAAATATTATTTAGAATATTATTTTAGACATTGTTTACCTTTTATAGATGATATTTCACAATGTAATGTTGAAAATATTTCTGACATGTCAATTATTCATGGTGTTAAATTTTCAGATGTTTATCAAGCTGACATCACTTTAAGTTCTAGACATGCTCTTTGGAGATATTTACACACCTTTTATTTATTAGTTCAAGGTTTCTCCCATATTAATAAGGTTTTAGAAAAGTATCAAGATTTAGAAAATATTGAAAAAATAAGAACAAATTTAGATAATCATTCTGATACTTTAAAAAATATCATGAACAGTTCTACTAAATTTGCTGAAGAAATATTAAAAGAACAAGCCAAAAATTATCAAGAAAAAACCCAGGATAATCAAGATAAAACCCAAGAAGAATTTGCAGAGAAATTTATGAAAAATATTGATGAAAAAAAATTAGAGGAACACTTTTTAAATAGTGGTATTGGTAATCTGGCTAAAGAAATCAGTTCTGAAATTGATCCAACTGAACTTGAAAACCTGCAAAATCCTCAAGACTTATTTTCTGCTCTTTTAGGTGGTGGTGGTGATGCAAGTGGATTATCAAATATTATCCAAAAAGTTGGTGATAAATTACAAGACAAAATGTCAAAAGGTCAAATAGACCAAGATGCATTAATGAAAGAAGCAACATCAATGATGGGTTTATTAGGCCCTGCTATGCAAGGTATGGGAGGAATGGGAGATATGATGAGTATGTTTGGGGGAATGGGAATGGGAGGAGGAAAGAAAAAGAGAAGTAAGAATAGGAGACGATAAATTTTTTAAAATAAATATTTAATATTTATTTTAATCTATTAGTAAAGAAAATGGAAACAAAATTAAAGAATGATGACTTTTGGTATGAAAATCCAACCGTCTTATGGGAAACTAGAAGATTAACTGAATTTTTCCCAAATACTAATTTAACATTTGATGAAAAATTAAATTCCTTAGTAAGACTTTCCTTTTATATTGCTTTAGGGTTATTTACCTTTTATGGAAATTATCTTTATCTTTACATCCCTATTATTATTATGGTTTTCACTTACTTTTTACATAAAAATAAAAAAACAATTTTTACTGAAAAATTAGAAAATTATAAAGATTATATTAATTCTGTTCATTCTGATGGTGCTAAAGATATTAAGATTAATGAAAGCTTAGAAACTGATTTAAATGAAATAGAATTAAAAAAGAAAACTTGTTCTTTACCAACCCTTAATAATCCATTTATGAATGTTAACAAAATTACCGACCGAAGAGACCGCCCTGAAGCTTGTCAATATTATGACGATGAAAAAATCAAAGATAAAGTAGAAAAAGATTTCAATTATAACCTTTACCGTGATGTCAGTGACTTATACAATAAAAATAACTCTCAAAGACAATATTACACCGCACCTTCTACCACTATCCCTAACAAACAAACTGAATTCGCCAAATGGTTATACTTATCACCACCGACTTGTAAAGAAGATACTATTAGATGTGTCCCTCAAACTACTCAACCTCCTTTACCCGGTAAGAGTTTAGAATATTTACAAATGATTGATTAAAAATAAAGTGCTATTTGATGTCCATGTGAATGAAAACCATTTTTGGAATAAAAATTTAGTAAGGTTTCATGACAATCTGCAATTATTTTATAACAACCCATTTCTTTTGCTACATTTATCAAAAAAGAAATTATTTGATATCCGTAACCTTTTTTCCTATAGTCTTGGTCAACTACTATATCTTCCATATGAGCCACTAATCCTCCATCATGAATAAATTTTTGTTCAATTAATAAGGTTCCACTAGCTACAATTTTTCCATCTTCTTCAATCACAAAAACATTATCTTTAATTTGATTAAAAATATTTTGGAATTTCTCTTTTGACAAAATGTTAGCAGATGTTAATTGTGAAAGCAAACTAAAATATTTCTTATCATAATCTTCTATTTGAAGATTTCTAATCATAATTGATGTCTAGAAAAAATAATTAAAAAATATTCTCTTCATAAATGTATGAATAACAATTTTAATAAATTTTTTGATGAAAATGAAGATATCATTATTGAAACTAAAGAAGATATTGATGCTGTTCAACAATTATCTGATGATAGTGTTTATGAATTAGCTCTTTATAAATCTTTTATTAGTGATTTACCTTTAGATAAACAAAATAATAGAAAATATCAAGAAAAATATTTAAAATTAGCTCAAAACATCATTCAATTGAAAAATAAATCTTTAACACGTTTAAATCAAGGATTAGACTCTTATCCTGAATTAAATAATGTTTTAGAAAAAAAATTTAATTCTCAATGGATATTTCCAATTGTTTTAGATAGAAAGAAAATCTTTAAAAAAATTGCTAATAATGATGAAGATTTACCAGAAGTTAATAATAAAGGAATAATTTTAGAAGATTTTGAAGAAGATTTGAAAAAATGGGTGGATTATAAAGAACAATTTAGTCGTAATTTAATGTCTTTCAAAAAATATTCTAAATTATCATTTGATTTAAGACAACCTTATGTTATTAAAAATGAACTCAAGAAAAAAGAAATTGGTTATTCTTTTTATCTTCAACAAATGACTAATTTCCTTAGATTTTTTGGTGTTGATAGTAAAAATTGGGAAGAACGTAATGGATTAGGACCTGATATCTTATATTTTGATGTAGAAGATGAAGATAATAAATTCATTCGTAAAAGTAAATTTCAATTAAATGAGGGTGAAAATGTTAATTTAATAGGTTTTTTAATCTTAGGTAGTTCTCAAAATTCTTTATTAGACGTTTTAGAAGGTTCTCCTTATTTTAATAGAATTCGTGAAATAGGTATTTCTAAAAAAATTAAAAAGAATGAAAATACCATCATTGAACTCCCTAATCACGGTCTCTCTGATAATGAAAAAATTATGATTACTCAATCTAATTGTGAACCTAATATTGACGGTGAATATTTAAAAGGCGTTAAAGTCATCAATGAAAATAGTTTTATGATTCCGGTTGAAACTGTTAAAGATGGAGATTTTGCTAAAATTTATGCAACTAGTAAACTTAATTTTGAGAAAATAGAATTAAATAAAAATGTTTTTGAAGGGAAATTTGAAACAAAATATGATGAAAAAGCAAAACTTTATTTATTTCCAGAAGTAGAATTAAATGATGGTGATTATGAAACTATTTGTCAAAAAATCTTACCTTCTATTTCTCAAATTGTTAATTCTCAAATGACTTCTTTGGAAAACTGTCAAACTATCGATGATATTGATAAAGTAATTAATAAATTTTCTTTGGAATTTAAAGAATTACCTTTTGAAGAATATTTCTCTTTAACTGAAATTTTAGAAGACCAAAATCAAAAAATTAAACCTCTAGATTATCAAAAATTTTATCAAAGTATCCTCAATTCCAAAAAAGAACTCAAAATCAACGATAACGTTAAAAATGACATCATCTTCGGTAATAAATATATTCTTGATGATTTCGTTAAAAAATATTACGGTGAATATCCTAATATTGGAAGTGAAGTTGATAGTATCCCTAGTAGATACAATTGGGTTATTAAACACGTTGATAATGGTCATTTTTATTTCCTTTTTGTTGAAAGTAAAAAATTAAAAGAAATGTCTGATTATCAATTCGATAAAAAAGAACTTGAAACCCGCAAAAACGAAATCAAAAAAGAAATCAAAGAAATTGATAACACGAAGTTTACTTCAAATAAAACCTGCGAAAATAGAAAAGTTAATCCTGTTAAAATTTATAAAAGTTTTGAAGAACTTTATAAAGATAATACTAAAGAAAGTTTATTTTTGAGAGGTGATTTCGCTGTCATTGAAAGTTCTGACCCTAATGAAAACGGTCAAATTTACGAATGGAATGGACTTAATTGGTATCAAAGGCCCCTTATTAAATCTATTGATGACTTATGTTTATTAGGAACTGATAAATTACAAGATTTTGATTTACAAAAATTAGAATGCTTATTCAAAGAAGCTTGTTTAAATAAAAAAGAAGTTAGAGCAAAAATTAAAAAAGAAAAACTTGAAAAAGAACTTGAATTACTCGAAACCTTTGGGACTGAAGACCTCAAAGAATTAGAAAAAAAATATCAAGAAAATCTCAATATTGCCGAATTAAACCTTCAAATTGTTTACCGTCAAAACCTTCAAAAACCTATTTTAGAAGATATTAAAGTTAATAAAAATGAAATTGATGAACTTTACCAAAAAATACTTAAAATACCAAGCTTTCAAAACAGAGAATATTTACGCAATTTACTCATTAAAAAAGACGGTTTATTAATTGGTAAAGATATTTACAGCATCAGAACCGGTAAAAAAATTTGTTGCGGTCATTACCTTTATGAACTTAAAATCCGTGAAGGTGGTTCCCCAGAATATAGTACCAAAGTTTTAGATGAAATGTTAGCTATTTTTGGAACTAATCGTGAAGATGGCATCATTTACTGTAATAATGATGGTGCACCTTTAGATTTATTTGAATATGATACTTCAGAAGGTTTAAGTAAAGTCACCGGTGAAGTTAGACATATTAGAAGTGAATTTCAATCTGAAGAAGAATATTTAAAACAAAAAATTACTGAAAGTGGTTTATTAGAAGAACAAGAAGAAGATAGTTTTGATTGTAATGACCCCAGTTTCCGTTCCGAATTAATGCAATTAGGTTTTGAAACCAGTAAAATAGTCCAAGCTAAATTCATTTGTGAAAAATTAAACACCTTTAATAAAAAAACAGCAATTCCTCTTAAAAAGAAAGAATTTATTTTAGCCACTGTTGATATCCTCCAAAAAATGCAACAACTTCCTTCTTTACAAGCTTTCGCCCAAATTGAAGTTAAAAAATTAAAGTCTCAAAAAGTAGATACCTCTAAAATCAATAAATCCTTAATTAGTGAAAGATATAATAATATTATGACAATTCATAAAATCAGTTTAATTGCAGCTAGATTATTAATAACTTATCAAAATTTAATCCCCCAAAAATATCCTTTATCTAAAATATCTGGAACTTCATTTGAATCCTTTGATGATGATAAGGGATTAGAATATATGGCGTTATTAACTCAAGAATTAAAAATTATGCCTATTAAAACTAAAAAAGCTGGTCAAAGTTTCAACAACTTATTTAAAATTAGGGAGTATCAAGGATGAAATAAAGAAAGCTTATGAAAAATTATCTGAATTACCTAATGTTAAAAAATTAAAACGTGATAAAAAAATTTATGAAGATAAACTTGTTTTATTTGAAGAGAAAAAAGATGAAATGATTGTTAAAAAAGTTCCTCAAGTTTCAGAATTACCTAAAAATTTCGTTCATGATCTCGAAAAATCTAAAAAAATTGAACAAATTGATGGGCTTAAAAAACATTTAGATGGACGCCGTAATTTCCTTATTCAAGAAATTATTGATACCATTAATGACATTATTTTAAGAGAACCTGCTGATATTTTCGACCCTAAACAATCTAAAATTCAAGACTGCTGTTATGAAAAAATTTCAAAAGATACCAATTATTATAGCTTCATTAAAGCCAAAACTGATAAAAATATTGATGCTATGATTGAAGAATTAAATAATATTCAATTTTATCAACCTTTCTTCAAAAATAACGGTCAAGTCCTTAAAAAATATTTACCTATGAATAAAAAATTCGATTATAGTTTATTAAATTTAGGCGTTAATGATGATGATTTCCGTAAAAAATTATTTTTAGCTTATATTGATACAGGTTTCTTTAAAGGTCAAAGACACGAATATAATGAACAAGGTATTTGTCTTTTAACCAATGAAAATAAACAAGATATTTTAAGAAAAAATTATACCAAAGAAGATGAAGATAATTTAATTAAAAGTATTGTTAAAAAATCCCTAAGAAAAATTGTTTTAGGAGGTAATAAAGAATATGATGAACAAATTAAAAAATATCAAGAAGAATTAATAGATGGATTAGATTTAATAAAACTGGCGGATGAAGCCGGAAAACAAAAAAGTTTGGAAAGTGAAATTAGTAATTTTGTTGAAAAATTAATGGTTTTATTGAATAAAAAAGGAGATGAAAATTATAAAAATATTTTCAAACTTAATTTACAAAATTTAGGTGATTTACATCATGTTTATGAAACTAAAACTGAAATTATAACTAAAGATATGATTAATTTAAAAGGGAATTTTTGTGATAGATATTATTTTGGACAAGATTTTAGTCATGCCAGAGAAATTTTAAAACATAAAGATAATAGATATCGTATAATCACTGGAAATCTCAGAAAATATATTAATCAATATTTTAGAAAATATATTTCAATGATATCTAATCAATATGACCCAACTGAACATATCAGTGAAATTGAAGATGTTGACCATGATACTTCCAGAGAACTTCAAGGTTTCATTTATTATCAAAATAACTTTTTAAAACCTTATATGAGTAAAAAATACGCCGATATCTTCAAAAAACTTAAATTCTCCTTATCCGCCAAACAAGTTGATAATATTATGTCTGACCATGATTTATATAGTATTGAACAAGATAAACCGGAAGTCCCTAAAGAGTTTAACATTTGTAATATCATGGAAATTTTACTTTATGTTTTAGTTAGTGATTTAGATAAATTTATTTCAATGGATTTAGGAGGTAAAGAAAATTCTGTGTTAGTTGCTCAATTTATTAGAGATGTTTTAGAAAAAATATTTAAGGAAACTAGTAAAATGGATGTTTTAGATGATATGAGATTTGCTTTTGGTGAAAAGAAAACTGATGATGATTCTAAAGATGAATTACCAAAAGAATTAAAAACTTATGATTATCAATTATCAAAACTGAAAGGTAAAACTGGTTCTTCTGAAAAAGATGATGTTAGAAGAGAAACCTTTAAAGAAGATTATAAAAAGAAATTTGGTGAAGATGCAACTGATAATCAAATTGAAGATTATTTGCTGAAAAATCTTACGAAGATATGGTTCAAAAAGATATTGATATGGAAGAAGGTTATAGATTTGCACAAGCCTCTGAAAGTAATCAAGATAATTTAGATGTTGGAGATGGTTATGGTGAATTACCTCAAGGGATAGAAGATGAATAAATTAATCTAAGATAAAGTAATGTTATTTTATCTTTTTTTTATTTTAATAATTTTTTGGGTTTTTTGTTTTCCTATAACCGAAGATTTTAATAACGCCAAATACCAATTTTTAGATGGTATGGACTTTCAAGACCGGCGTTTTGTCGCTAATGACCAAAATGTCGGTAAAAATTGGATTAATCAACCTCAAGCTTACAATTACCCAACCGTTCAAACTTATGGAAACTCTTATTTAGACCTTTATAAACTTAATCAATACATTTTCAACGACTTCCGTAAAAAAGAAATAGATAACTTTTTAAAACAATATTCTCAAGAATTTAAATTTGAAACCAAAGATTACCTTAAAACTTACACTCCTTTTGATATCTTAAATATTAATAAAGACACTTGGTTTAACAAATTTAACTGGAACCCTAATATGGTTCTTTATGAAAAATATACTGAAAGTGTTTTTGATGAAGTTAATATTTGTAATTTAAATTTCTTAAATTTATTCAATAGATTTTGGTTTGCTTTTATCGGTGAATATGATAAGAAAAAAGTTAATCTTTATAAACCTTACTTCATCCTAAAATATCGTATTATTGAAATTTGGGAATCTAAAGAAAAAATGACCTACCAAAACCAAGAATACGCCAAATACCGCATCTTCCAAATCGTCACCGTCATCACCCGCGATAATGGTTATTTAGCCTTCCAATTTAAATTAAGCGGTCTCTTTGAATTTGACGGTAAAAAATGCAACCTTCAAAAATTAATGCTTAAATACGTCAGTGAATACACTTTAGATCAGGTTTTATTAAGGGGTAATTTAAATAAAGATAATCTTTATTATAACGTCAATCCGCTTTATAAAAATGATGAAAGTATCAGTTCCATGCAAGCCGAAAAAATTTATCAACAAGAAAAAAAACGCGTGGATGACGAAAAAGATAATCTAGATGATTATGCCTGTTTTACCTTTGATGAAAAAAGTAATAACCCTTACTCGGAACCTATGTATTCCTTAGATAAAAATGATTGTCAAAACCGTTTTAATCCCATTGGATATCCTAAACCTTTTGGTGTTTGGGATAAACCTTGTGTTAGAAATGAAGATTGTATGTTTTATCAAGCCAATGAAAACTATAAAAACGATTATGGTCGCTGTATCAATGGTAAATGTCAATTACCTGTTAATATGAAGAACTTAGGATATCATTACTATATTAAACATAAAAGCACTAAACCTTTATGTTATAATTGTGACAGTAAAGAATGGTTACCGAATACTAAATTAGATTTTTGTTGTGATAAACAAAAGGATAGGAAAAAATATCCTTTTTTAAAATCACCTGATTATGCCTTTGCAGGAGACTCAGTTTTTAGATTAAATAACTATTTACAAAAGAAATGTAAGATGAAACCTTTATATTCTAATATTTTTGAAAAACCTAAAACTTTTAAAATTGATTGCGACGGATATCTTGATACTTATTATCTCAAAAAGCAGAAAAATGTTCTTTAGAAAATTTGATGCTTTAAGACATCTTAAAAAAAATTGATTTTTTTTATATTTATGACTATTATAAAAAAATGAATTCTCTTCCATATACAACAGTTTCACCTCTTCATGAGGTACCTAACCTTTTAAAGGAACAAGGTTTCGCTATTATTGAAGATTATCGTTTAAGTGAGGATGTTTGTCAAAATTACAAAAATGAAGTTTGGGAGGCTTTAGAGAAAGTTACCGGAAAAATTAAAAAAGATGATGTTTCAACTTATCAAAATTATTTTGAAATTATTCCTTTACATTCCATGATGCTTCAACATTATGGTTTTGGACAACTTAAGTCAGTTTGGGACGCAAGAGAAAAAGCAGTTCCAATCTTTTCTTATTTATGGGGCGTTAATCAAAATCAACTTTTAACTAGTATGGATGGGATTAGTTTCCATTTAGCCCCTGAAAATTTTCAGTCTGAACGCGGTAAATATAAAGGAAAAGATTGGTTTCATACTGACCAAAGTTATTTAACTCATTTTGGAATTTGTATTCAAGGATTTTGGAACTTAGAAGAAACCGGTGAAAATGACGGATGTTTAAGTGTTCTTCAAGGTTCTAATAACTTACACGCTGAATTTTTTAACGAATTTTGTCAAGAAAAACCCCACAAAGAATTAAAAGATAATTGGTATAAACTTTCTGACGATGAAAAACAATGGTATTTTGAACAAGGTTGCATCCGCCGTCATGTTTGCGCACCCAAAGGATGTTTCGTTGTTTGGGATAGTCGGACAATTCATTGTGGAACTGAACCTAGACTTCCTAGAGATAATCCCAGAGACAGACTGGTGTTTTATGTTTGTATGTTACCAAAAATTCAAAAAGAACATCAAGGATATTTTTCAAAAGGTATTACTAATGCCCAATTAAACAAAAGAATTAAATGTTTTACTGAAGGTCGTATTTCTACGCATTGGCCTTATCCACTGAAACTTTTTCCTAAGAAACCTAGAACTTATGGACAAGAAATGCCGGAAATTACAGATGTTGGAAATACTAAATTGGAAGATTTATCAGAATTACAGAAAAGTTTATTAGGAATTTAATCTTAATAAAAATATGGAAACTTACTTTAAAGTGTTATTTTGGTTTCACATTATTTTTGTGCCGGCTTTAATGTTTTATTTAGGATTTGCAAGAAGTAAAACCTTAATAGGATTTTATTATTTATTAGGAGTTTTAGGAACAATTATAATTTTTTATCACGCTTATAAAATTGCCTTTAAACCTCTCAAAGAAATATTTTGGAACTATTTCCATTTATTCGTCATTGGACCCTTATTTATTTTATTAGCTTTTTACAATAAAAATACTCCAACTGTTTTTTATAATATTTTATTAGGGTTAGGAGCAGCTGCATTAATTATCAACATTTATTTTTTAATAACTCATTAAGTAGTTTGTGAAACTATAATTTTGGCGCCTTCAATTCTTTCGGGTGTGCATTCAGCATTACCAATATAAAATCCACACAAAGTGCTTTTTTCTGTTGTATAAACTGAAACTTTTTG
>JGI10211J14876_10000777_pt1 | contig 13804 bp, 11 predicted proteins | sample Etolagsediment_FD_14876 | JGI IMG/M metagenome (IMG submission 14876)
CCCCTACCTGGATTTCAAAAAGGTCCTTAGGATACCGGATATGCTTTTTCAAGTCAGAGGGCATCTCATCGAAAGGCTTAAATAGATCAGGGAATATCCTTGAATAGGTTTTAATAAGAGGATCCGTTTCATCAACAATATAAAAACACACATTCCCATTATAGGCATCGATGGTTACCTTGACTGAATTTCGGATGTAGTTGAGCTTCTTATTTTTTAGATACTTAGACGATCGACGTGAATAGGGATACATATTAGAGGTCGTATAGGCATCTTGAATCCAATAAAGCTTTCCTTCGGAGACAACCAGGTAGGGATCGCCATCATAATCCAGAAATGGCGCAATCGAACCCACTCGCCTATTAATCTGGCGGTCGTACATTATTCTACTCTCTGGGCTTAAATATGTTGTGAATAGTATCTGGGGATCTAGAAACCCAAGGGCAAATAATAGTCTTCGGGGAAAAGATTTGATATGGACTCCCCCTGTTCCCTGATACGTAGTATAGACATTCTTGTCCCCCTTGGGGTAGTCAAATTCCTTTGCCGTGGTTCTTACCAGAACATACTCATCGGTTTTTTCACCATAATATATCTCCGGGCGCTCTACCTTTAGGTCTACATCAAAGGAAGGGGGGAGATCCTTGATAAGCAGGTTGGGAAGACCTTCCCTGGTCACTTCATTTACCGGGCTTAAGGCTAATCCGTAGCCATGGGTATAAATCAGATGCCTGTTGACCCACGTATTTGCCTGGGGAGGAAGTTGATTCACCACTAACTCCCGAGCAGCCAGCGTGACTTGCCGTAATTGGTTATCGATGAGGTAACGATCTACGTCTACATTGTTAAAGTCGTAATAGAGGCGTATGGATTGAATTTGCCTATAGGTTTGAAGCAAGGGGCGTTCGTCCCAGATCCTGATATTTTGAATCGTCACATTGTGCTCCCCGATGTCTTCTGCGCTGAGTGTGTCGCTCACCGGGAAATCCACCTCCTGTATCTTATTCAGGTTATACGCCTTGCGGGTATAGTCAATATTGTAGGCTATGTATGGGGATTCTTTCGCCAATTCATTGGGCTTTACCACTAATTTCTGTACTACCGTGGGTAGAATGGTGGCAAACACCACTACGGCCCCTACCCAGACTCCTGCCCCTATCATGATTACCTTTGCCCTGGGCTTAAAGGCGTTAAGAAAAAAGACTACGGCCAAGCCCAGAGAGAAAACGATCAAAACCCAAAAGGCCCAAACCTTGATATGGACATCGGTATAGCTGGCACCGAAAGCAGGGCCCTGTGTAGAATAAAGGAGTTTATATATCTTGAGGTAATACCCCCAGGCAAGAAGCAGAACAACGATTCCTGCAAGAAAAATAAGGTGTTTTTTGGCCTTGAGCGCAATAGTAACCTTGGGGACAGAGATTTGCCCACCTGCCGGTTGATTGAAATCACCAATTACTTGAAGAGCGCCCTCTTTTAGATACCACCCCATAGTGAGCAGGCCCACTAAAATAAACATAATAAGTAACCCATTTTGTATGAAGAGATAAAATGGAAGAGAGAATACGTAAAAACCGATGTCCTTGGAAAAAATAGGATCCGTGCTTCCAAAAGGTTGCTGATATAAATAGCGTAAGAACATGTCCCATTGGTATGATCCCTTTGAGGCAATCACTAAACTGATGAGTAAAATAAATGCTATAAAGAGAAGGCTTGTGCTCTTGCCTGAAAGGCCAAGTTTAGCAAAATAACCACCGTCAGCCGTGAAGGTCGGTCTGGATCCACTGCCCTGACTCAACCGATTCGCTGCGTATAGATTGAAAAATAAGATAAGAACAAATATAAACCAGACTACCGCACCAAATCCGAACTTGCTGAAAAGCATCGTCCAGAAAACTGACGAGTATTGTAGATTTTCAAACCACAGCCAATCAGGAACTATGGCAACTATTAACCAAAACAAAATAATAATAAAAATTCCAAGCCCGATTAGTAATTTCTTATACATAACGCAATCTCCGTTAGGATAAAGGTTGTAAATCTCTTAAATAAACGATCATACATCGCATCACAATTATCTATCAGAAAAAAATACTTACCTCCAGGCAGCGATAATAGGTGCTTACACTATTTATTGCAAGTGGTTTTTCAACCTGATAAGCATTATGGGTGAATACCGATGATAAATATTAGCCGAGATTTATGATTTTTATATATTTCTCGAAAATCCCTCTCGATCAAAAAAAGTAACTGCTTGCTTTAAGAGGAAAGAATAAGCGGCTTTTTCCCTTGACACGGGATATTTCATGCTTTAGGGTGATTGATAACCAGAGTTGAGGTGCGGTGCTCATAAGTAGTCGTGAGAGAGGGGAGCAGGACCCGTATAATAATCTTTCGGTAAAAGGGTGTGCCGCCGAAGCTTGCTGATGGCCTGTTACACAAGTGTGCTGGGATTGTGGATAAAATCCGCAGGACTGTCACGACCTTTTTCGTGGAGCGCTCTCTCGGTGGGGTTGCAGTTGGAGCGTGCTCCAGCTGCTTTTTTTTAGGAGCGATAGGCCCTGGCGCAACACTTCAGGGTTATTGATGAAAGAAACGTTATGTTGAGCATGGAGATGTCTTTTTTTGCAGCATGCCCCCTAACAGGGGCCTCATCGTGCCGGCTCAAACTGTGCGCACGAACAACAAGCCAATATCTAATAGGGTCTCTGTCTGTGTGCGCCATTTTGAGCCGGTCTACTGTCATGTCCTTATGAGGGCATGAGAAAAAAAGACATCTCCATGCTCTTTTACATGTTACGTTTCTCAGAAGAAAGAAATAATAAAAAGGAGGTGCTACAATGTTTAGCGGGTGTTACACGGCCCTGATGACGCCTTTCAAAAACCATGAGGTCGATTACGAGGGTCTGGAAAAATTGGTGGAATTTCAGATAGAAGGCGGTGTAAACGGGGTACTCGCTGTTGGTACGACAGGTGAAAGCCCGACATTGACATGGGAGGAACACAACAAGGTAGTCGGAGTAGTGGCTGAAAAAACCAAGGCACGGTGCCAATCTATTGCAGGGACAGGGAGTAACAATACCCAGGAAACCATGGAAAGCACACAGCACGCAGTGCATGCAGGCGTTGATGCAGCTCTACTGGTAGACCCTTACTACAATGGCCCAAGTTCCCTTGAAATTCGCAGGGAGTATGTTGCCCCTGTAGCAAAAATGTTTCCGCAGATTCAGATCATCCCTTATATTATTCCGGGGCGTACTGGCGCACAGCTTCTTCCTGAAGATCTCGCCATACTCCATGCCCAATTTTCCAATATGAGCACGGTGAAAGAGGCTACAGGAGACTTAGAAAATATGAAACGCACCAGGGAATATTGTGGGGAGGGCTTTACAATCCTTTCTGGTGATGATGATAAGACCTTTGCCATGATGACTGATCCTATGATAAAGGCAAGCGGAGTGATATCCGTGACCTCTAACATAGCTCCCAAAGCAGTCATGGATATGACCACACTCCTCAATGAAGGTAAGTACGCTGAAGCAGAAAAACGTATGATCGCTTTAAAGCCCTTATTCGGGATTGTGACTGTAAAAACTCAGGAGGATGCTCCTAATGGAAAAGTGCTTTGCCGTGCGCGGAATCCCCTTGCCACAAAAACCCTGATGTCGATTCTCGGAATGCCTGTCGGGCCATGTCGTCAGCCCCTTGGAAAAATGACGAAAAAAGGGATTGAGGTTGTTCTGGATGTAGGCCGCACGGTATGGAAAAATAATCCCGAGATCCTCAAACCAGTTGCAGACTTTTTTGGGGTTGATATAGAAGCCAGACTCTATGACGAGTCGATCTTGGCCGGACTGAGATATGATCAATACTCCTGAGAAACTTTACATGTAAAAGAGCATGGAGATGTCTTTTTTTGCTTTATGCCCTTGAAACAAGTTCCCGTGCTCGGGTCCGGATAATCGGGATTTATTGCATCGTGACAATTACTATTATAATCTACGTCCGGCAAACCCCGATTATCCGGACCACTCCTGTACCTTTATGAGGGCATAACAAAAAAAGACATCTCCATGCTCACCGTATAGTTTCTTTCATTGATAACCCTGATGCGAAGCGTCGGGGTTATTTGCCGAGGAGAAATACAATAGATAAAGAACTAAGGATGCAGAACAACAATCAATCTTGATTGAGGTAAAAGGAGTTACAAGAGAGTAATGCCTGCACAAAATCTACCTGTAACTCCTTTTTGATGCCGGTAAGAGAAAAATAGGTCAGAATTATGGCATGTACAACGCATTGCCATTTCGATATTTTTTCTCTCTATACCTGCGTGAAGAAGCTGATCTAAATTTGCCTTCCATAGGTCAAAATAGCCCTCGCCACTCTTTGATTCATTGAGTATATACTCTTTCTTGGTGTGGAATATGATTTCTACCTGAGAGATAATATCTGGCCCAACCTTATAACAGCATGGCCCTATAGATGGTCCAATGCCAACTACAACATCCTCTGCCAAAGAACCAAACGCCTTTTCCATAGCCATAACAGTTTTCTGTGCAATCAATTGCAGTGTGCCCTTCCACCCTGCATGGGCGACCCCTATAGCCCTTTGCACTGGATCAAAAAATAGTATTGGAACACAGTCAGCTACAAGGATTGCCAGACAAATACCTTCTACATTGGTCACCATGGCATCTGTAGCATTGATTGCTTCTTTATTATTCGTACTGCCCTTCCCTCTCGACTCTTCGAATATGATAGAAACGTTCCCGGAATGGATCTGTTTGCCTATAGTAAAGTGGTGTAATGGTATTCCAATTGTAGTGGCAAGCCTCTTTCTATTTTTCAGGACATCGTCTGGATCATCTCCGACATTGAATCCCAAATTAAGAGAGTCAAATGGGGGTTTACTGACACCACCTGTTCGAGTTGATACAAAATGCCTGATTTCTTTCCATGCTGATAGGTTTTCAAAAAATAATATGTCTAATACATCTACCGTCTTTTTAATCATACATTCCTCAACAATTGCCATATCTATCTCTTTTCATCGTTTCACCGCATTATCTGTCAGATGCACTTAATGATTTGCCTTATAGCAATAACAATAACCCTCGCCTCTATTTCCTTTGATACCAGTTTTATATATTTATTTACAGCGCTATCTTGAACTGCTGTTATGATAAAAATAATGCATTTTTCTTTGCGCGAGTTTATTTTTTCTGTCCATAATACCTTGTGCCCCTATCAACGCCTTTTGGGAGTTTGCTTATCTGATGTTTTATTAAATAATGAAAGATCTGTAGAAACTTTTTCAAATTACCAAAGGCTCGACATCTGGAGTAAAATAACAAAACTATGCACTGATTAAATAGATTTTAAGTAATTATAAGGTAGAATAGGTTATTTTTTGTAATTTATTTCTTGACAAGTTACAATCTTCTGCTAATCTAAAATCATTTTAAAAGGGAGCTCTCACAGCATGAATAAAGAGATGCTGAACACTAAAGATATAGCCAATTATTTGAACATAAATGAGAAGCAGGTCTATAGACTTATAAAGGAAAAAAAGATCCCTGCGACTAGAATTACCGGTAAATGGACCTTCCCCAGGAAATTAATTGATGAATGGATAATAGAAAGTGTCAATGAAAATAGAGGAGCAAAAAAGACAAGAGAACTCAAAGATCATATCGTGGTAATGGGAAGTAACGATTTTACCATAGAACTTCTTTCTCATGAGTTAAGCAGCAGGTTTCCACAATTTAGTCTCTCTTTCTCAAATGTGGGAAGCATAGGAGGCCTTATTGCTTTGGCCAGGGGAAGTAGTCATATAGCTGGTTGTCATCTTTTCGATATAAAAACAGGCAAATACAATCTACCCTATTTACCACGCTATCTTCCTGGTCTGGCCACTATTGTAGTTAATCTCGTATATCGTGACTTAGGACTGATAGTAAGACCTAACAATCCCTTACGTATTGCTGGAATTGAGGATCTGGTTCGACCTCAAATTAGACTTATTAACCGCCAGGAGGGATCAGGCACCAGAATCCTCCTCGATTTTGAACTGAACAGGCTTGGAATTGATTCTAAAAGAATCAATGGATATGAAAAGGAGGTCAACACACATAATGAGGTGGCTATGGCAGTGCTAAGCGGAAGGGCTGAAGTGGGCTTAGGGATATTTTCAGCGGCAAAAATGCTGGGTCTGGAATTTATTCACATCACCAAAGAGCGATATGATCTTGTGATTCTTGAAGAAAAGTTCTCTGCCAAACCTTTAACTGCCTTGCTGGAGGTAATAAGATCCCAGGAATTTAAAGCAAAAATAGAACAAATGGGGGGTTATGACACCAGGGATTCGGGAAAGGTACTATCAGAGTAATAGTAACTAATAATAAAGCTCCGATCTATCTTACCTAAGGATAGTAAATCTAAGGCAAATAGACGATAGGGTATGGTTGGAAACGACCATGCCTCCCGTGTTTGAAAAGGAGTTCGAATAATAATGCCAGCATCCATTTTCAGACATGTCGCTGGCTTTTTTATTTAAAAAGGAGGTTGTAAATGAAGAGAAGAAGATGGTGCTCGATAATAAATCTTGTTTTGGCTTTCTTTGTGGCAAGCCTTTTGGTCTATCCACAATTCGGATTTGCAAAAGATATGCTTCTTGTTTATTCAGGGGCTGGGATGAGAAAGCCAATGGACAAGATTGGAATAGCATTTGAGAAAAAATATGGCGTGGCAGTAATGTACAATTACGCTGGTTCTAATACCCTTTTAAGTCAGATAGAATTGACAAAGAAAGGTGATGTCTATATGCCGGGGGCAACAATGTACATTAATAAGGCCAAGGAAAAGGGGTTTGTCGATTACGAAAAACCGGTGGCATATCACATCCCGGTGATAGCGGTTCCTGAGGGAAACCCGGCGAAGATAAGAATTTTAAAAGACCTAACAAGACCGAGCGTAAGAATTGTTTTTGGAGATCCAATGGCAGCTGCCATTGGTAAATTGGGAAACAAGGTGCTTAAGAAAAACAAACTCTACGATGATGTGCAAAAGAATATAATTGCCCATACAGCAACGGTAAATGAACTTGTAGTTTATTTATGCATGAAGCAGACAGATGCATCCATAATTTGGAAGGCCTCACTTATCGGAACTGAGGACAAAACGGATATTCTTGAAATACCAAAAGAACAAAATATCGTAAAGGTAATCCCCATAGGCAGGCTGACATTTTCTAAGAACAAGAATAGAGCAAAAGAATTTGTGGATTTTGTTACATCTGATAAAGGTAAAGAGGTCTTTGAGAAGTGCGGTTTTACCGTTTACCCAAATCAAAAATATGAAAAATAGGAGATAGTATGGAGGCAACCGTAAACAGCAGATTGCCGGGCGGTTTCATTGTCAAGGCTAAATAGATATATCTGAAAAGAGAGGTATAAAGTTGTGGGTAAGATAGAATATAATGCTATTGGGATCATACATTCAGGATTTACTGATAAGAAAAATACACCGATTCAAGGTGTTTTTGAAAAAACTGCAAAAGGTACTGTTGAAATATTTCCTGAGTATGCCGAAGGACTTAAAGATATTATAGATTTTTCCCATATTATCCTTATTTATCATTTCCATCTATCAAACGGTTTTTCTTTGATCTCAACTCCTTTCTTAGAGGATGTAGAGCATGGCATTTTCTCAATAAGGCATTTCAACAGGCCAAATCCAATTGGTCTTTCGGTTGTCAAGCTCGATAAAGTGGTAGGAAATGTACTGGATATCAGTGAGGTTGACATCTTAGATGGGACGCCACTTCTCGATATCAAACCGCTTGTGCCCTTGTTCGACAATAGACCGAATGCAAAAGGTGGCTGGGTAGAAAAATCTGCTATAGATTTGAATAGAGGCAAACCCGGCAAACACAGGAACGAATGATGGCAGGGAAAAGAATATCAACAATCAAGGTTATTTCGATAGTGGTGAGTCTACTTCTCGCCCTTTTTATTTTAGTTCAGATTATATGCGTGGTGACCCACACTACTTTTCCGGCACTAATCACAAGCATCACCTCGAAAGAGATGCAATTTGCAATAGAGCTCAGTCTGATAACATCTGTTGCATCCACTATTCTATGCATTATCATCTCAATACCATCGGCATATGCACTCGCCAGGTACGACTTCTTCGGAAAAAACCTGATCAGTACCATGCTGGACGCGCCTTTAGCTTTACCGCCGTTAGTTGCCGGCGTGGGCCTGCTTATACTGTTCGGCACAACATCATTCGGGAAAGCACTTGCAGAGGCCAGCATTGTCTTTGTATTTACACCGCTTGGGATCATAATTGCCCAATTTTTCGTGAACGTTCCCTTTATGTTCAGGATAATGCGGGGAACATTCCAAGGCATAAATCCAAGATACGAGCACGTAGCAAAGACTCTTGGCTGCACCGATGCAAAGGCATTCTGGCGTGTAACGCTCCCATTAGCTAAGAACGGGCTTTTAGCCGGATCCATCATAACGTGGTCAAAAGGTATAGGCGAGTTCGGGGGTGCTTTAATGGTCGCCGGGGCAACAAGGATGAAGACAGAGACATTACCGATTTCACTTTATCTGAACATGTCATGTGGAGAGCTCGACCTTGCCATTGCAGCTGCCACAATCCTGATCCTAATATCCTTAGGTTCTCTCTTCATTTTTGAGAGATATGGAGGATTTGCCAGGGTATTTTAAAATGATAAGAATTGAGAATATATCCAAAAATCTGGGCGAGTTCTTTTTAAATGATGTCACGCTCGATATAGAAAAAGGCGAATACTTCGTGGTATTGGGCCCCACCGGGGCAGGAAAGACCATTCTCCTAGAGGCAATAGCCGGCATTTATAGCCCTGATAGGGGCAAAATTTTGATGGATGGAAGAGATATTACAAATGTTCCTCCAAGAAGCAGGAATATTAGCATGGTTTATCAGGATTATATGCTCTTCCCCCATCTGACCGTGGAAAAAAATATCTCCTTTGGCCTGAAGCTAAAGAAAATTACGACAAAAGATATCAAAAAGAAGATAGATGGAATTTCACGGATGCTGAATGTTCGTCATCTGTTTCATCGCTTCCCCGGCACCTTGAGTGGAGGCGAAAAGCAGAGAATCGCTATTGCACGAGCGGTGGTGACGGAACCAAAAGCGCTCCTTTTAGATGAGCCCTTATCCGCGCTGGATGCACAAACAAGAGAAGGCCTGCGGTACGAGTTAAAAAAGATCCACTCAGTTACCGGTATTACTATAATTCATGTAACGCACAATTTTGAGGAGGTATTTTCCCTTGGAGACTCCGTGGCCGTGATGAATGAGGGAAAGATCATTCAGGTGGGCAATCCGGATGATGTATTCAGGAGACCCAACTGCGAATTCATTGCAAATTTTGTTGGAGTTGAGAACTTGTTTAAGGGCAGATCTACCGTTAATAATGACACTTCCGATATAACTATTAACGGAATCAAAATTGTATCTACTGCCTGCAACTCCGGAGATTCCGTTGTCTCTATAAGGCCGGAAGATATATTGGTTTCGAGGAATAAGATAGAGTCAAGTGCTCGAAATTCATTCAGCGGAAAGATAACAGGTGTTATTGATAAAGGTGCAATAATTAAAATAGTTGCTGATTGCGGTATTCCCATTTCGGCCATAATAACAAGGCGATCATTTGATGATATGGGGTTGATTAGGGGAATGTCAGCATATTTTACCTTTAAGGCGTCCGATGTTCATTTTATATAGGAAGGTTTTAAGAAGATCAGATTATAGATTCAATTGATAGAATTGTATTGGAGGAGGAGTTAATGTGTTCGCAAAGTTCTCTTAAATGCCCTTTGGTATATAATATGGTGAGGATTAGCATACGATATGACGAAGAAATGATCAATGTGTTCCTACTATCAAACATATGCAATAGGAGGATATAAAAATGGATAACAGAAAATCGATTTTGGCAATTATATTTATTTTTGCCTTCTTTATGACAGGCCTGCTGATCTACCCCCAGTCGGGATGGACAAAGGAGAAACAGCCGTCAGGCAAGGTGATTATTTTCAATGCGGGCAGTTTAACCATTCCATTTGCAAAAATGGAAAAGGTGTTTGAGGCAAGATACCCGAATGTGGATATTATCCAGGAGTCGGCTGGAAGTCGAAAATGCGCTCGGAAGATCACTGGCCTTAAAAAACCCTGTGACATCATGGCATCGGCCGATTACACTGTTATTGATCAGCTGCTCATTCCCACATATGCTGACTGGAATATCAGATTTGCCACAAACAGGCTGGTGCTCTGCTATACAAATACAAGTAACTATGCTAAAGAAATCAATGCACAAAATTGGTATGAAATTCTACTGAAAAAAGATGTTGTCTGGGGACATGCTGATCACAACATTGATCCCTGCGGTTATCGATCAGTAATGGTCCTTCAGCTGGCAGAGAAATATTATAAAAAACCGGGGCTCTTTAAGAAACTGATTGCGAATCGCCCACAGGAAAATATTCGCCCAAAGTCCGTGGAGCTTATATCCTTGCTTCAGACAGGAAATATGGATTATGCATGGGAGTACCGGTCAGTTGCGGTTCAGCACGAACTCAAATTCGTGGAGCTCCCTGACCGAATCAACCTGGGAAACTATAAACATGATACTTTCTACAAGAAAGCCGTTGTAAAGGTCACGGGGAAAAAACCGGGCACATTTCTTAATAAAAAAGGGAAATCCTGCACCTACGGAATTACCCTTCTGAAGAACGCCCCTAAGACTCAGGCGGCAACTGCCTTCCTGCAGTATATGCTTGATGCTCAGGGGGGACTGAAGATCCTCAAAGATATGGGTCAACCCCCCTTTATTCCCTGTAGGGTTCCAACAGCGGAAATGAAGGCACGGCTTCCCAAAGCGCTGCGAGATCTGGTTGAAGTTCGAGAATAACATGAATGAGGTGAATCATGAAACGTGAGCCGTTTTTCTGGATTACTGTCTCGTGCGGCATCGTGATCATGGCCTTTATCCTGCTTCCCTTGATCCAGATGATGAGTGCCCCATCCGCGGGAATGCTCAAGGAAACCATTCAGGATAAAGATGTGGTGCGGTCAATCTGGCTGAGTATTTACACGGCTGGATTGGCCGCCTTGATTTCCTTTGTTCTGGGAACGCCCCTCGCCTATCTCCTGGCCCGAAGCGCCTTCAAAGGAAAGAGGCTGGTGGAAAGCATCATTGATCTACCTATCGCCATACCCCATCCTGTGGTTGGCATTGCCATCCTGAGCGTAGCAGGGAAAAATCACTGGATCGGCCAGATCCTTAGCGAGCTCGGAATACGGATTATGGGGAGTGTCACTGGAATTGTCACCGTATTAACATTTGTGGGCATCCCTTTCTATCTTAATGCCGCAAAAGCCGGTTTCGAGGGAATTTCTCCCCGTCTGGAAAAGGTGTCGCGGAGCCTCGGTGCCTCTATGTCCAGCACCTTTTTCCGCATCACTTTTCCCCTTGCATGGCGAAGCATGCTCATTGGCATTATCATGTGCTGCGCCCGGGCCATCAGTGAATTCGGTGCAGTGGTAATCGTTGCCTACCATCCCATGATTGCCCCGGTCATGATCTATGAACGCTTCGAAGCATATGGCCTAAAATATTCTCAGCCCGTTGCAGTGTGGCTCGTGTCGATTTCCCTGCTCCTTTTCCTGATACTCCGAATCCTTACCTTAGAAAACAGAAAAGAAACATGATCACAATCAGAGGGCTAAACATAGATCTTCGGGATTTCCATCTTCGGGATGTCAATCTCGATGTAGCGGAAAACGAATTCTTTATTCTCATGGGTCCCACCGGGGCGGGCAAGACCGTGCTTCTGGAGGCAATAGCAGGTTTGATCCCTTTAATGAGTGGCAAAATTTTTATTGGAGAAAGGGAAATCACCGGGTTGCCCCCTGAAAAACGGGGCATTAGTATTGTTTACCAGGATTATGCTCTCTTTCCCCATCTCACAGTTCTTGAAAATATCACATATGGTCTGCACTTTCACAGAACAGACAAGACCCACATAAAAAAAAGACTTGATCGCTTACTTGAGGTATTAAACCTTTTCGACCTGAAACAGCGCTTTCCTGTCAACTTAAGCGGCGGCGAAAAGCAACGTGTAGCCCTGGCAAGAGCCTTGATGGTCGAACCCAAAGTACTTCTCCTTGATGAACCTCTTTCTGCGCTGGATCCCAATTTCAGGGAAGAAGTTAGAAATGCCCTCAAGGGGCTTCATCAATCTTCTACTACTACGTTCTTAATGGTAACCCATGATTTTGTTGAGGTACTATCGTTGGCAGGACGGGCTGCAGTGATGAATAAAGGCCGCATTGAACAGACAGGTCATGTGAAAGAAATCTTCGAGAAACCGGTCTCCCCTTTTGTTGCTGATTTTGTAGGGATGAAAAACCTTTTTGAGGCCTCTTTTCATGAAACATATGCCGTAGTATCAGGATTAAAGATTGAAATAGGCCGAATAGTTGATCCCTCCTCACGATATTTGGCAGTTAGGCCGGAAGATATTATTATAAGCAGGGAGAAATTTTCCTCAAGCATGAGAAACAGTTATTCAGGAATTATCACACAAATCAACAATCAGGGCTTTTATTATGAGATTGCGGTGATTGTTAAAAATGTCTCTTTTAAAGGCCTGATAACAAAGGGAGCGCTTATTGAACTTGGCCTGGAAGAGGGGATTCCAGTTTATGTCTCTTTCAAGGCCTCTGCAGTTCATGTATTTTAATCCTGTCAGGGAAAAGGCATCTCCACAAGGAGCAAAAAATCTATAAATAAATCCTAAGGAAAATCATTTAAGTAAAGTTTAGCAAACATACATAAAAACAAAACGCCTTTTTACTAACTCCACTATACAAATATACCTCTTTACCCTTGGCATATTTACCAAGCACTGCCTTTATGCCTTAACCCGAAAACCGTATAGGCCATGAATATTTTAACTTTGACATACAAGGCCATTTCACCTATATTTCCATCACAAAAAAAGATATTTCCATGCTCTATTTCACATTTAGTTTCTTAGGAGGATAGCCCACCGATTGCGGCGGGTTCGTTCATTATATTTTTTTCTGTATACTTAAAATATGGAGGAAAAAATTATGGAAATTTTTGATTTATCAAAAATAGTAATTAGGGGCATAAAGGAATCCGATGTAGATGCAATAGTTGAAATAGAAGAGAAAAACCTTGGCATAAAAAGAGGCAGATATTGGAAAAGGGAACTTCAAAAGAATAAAGAGGGACGATTTTTAGGTTCATGTGTAGCCGAGATTGAAGCAAAGGTGATAGGATTTATCATGGGTGATATTGGCTCAAGGGAGTTTGGAATGCCAGAAAATATGGGGTGGATCCATACCATAGGCGTACATCCAGATTATCAGCATAAGGGAGTTGCAAGGGCCTTGTTCGATGATTATAGAAAACGATTTTTGAAATTAGATGTAGATACTGTTTATACTATTGTTTCGCTGTCTGATACTATGCAATTGCCATTTTTTGAAAAAATAGGCTTCAGACAAGGAAACCGCATTTATCTTGAAATTGATATTACAAAAGAGACGCCGAAAACTGATAGGGTAACTGATTTTGAATTCCAGCGAGTCATGTAGATATGGGAAGGTGACGCTATTATGAAGTGCCGTTATCACCCCGAGAGAGAGGCAAGAATTGCATGTCAGAAGATGGGTATCGGATATTGTCAGGAATGTTTAGATAATT
>JGI10211J14876_10000778_pt1 | contig 13800 bp, 11 predicted proteins | sample Etolagsediment_FD_14876 | JGI IMG/M metagenome (IMG submission 14876)
TAATTTTACCCCCTTACCCTACCCCTCTCCCCAGGGAGAGGGAACTAGCGGAAACCCCACCGCAAGCGGATGGGGTATTAAAAATATAATAAAATCAAGTACATGAAATCCGAATTTGACGGAGTCCTGCCTCCCTCTCTGCCTATGCTTATTCAAAGCATTCCCTAAACACAGGGGGGGATCGGTTGAGCTACAGTATCAGCCATATTGCGCTTAACCTGCCATCTGCTCCCACGTTGACACAATCTGATATAGAAATTGTGATATCTTTTGGTTTTGGCATGGCAACCTATAATATAAGGAGTTACTGTATTCCCAAAGAGGCTCTTTCCTTCCTTTTCCATGTATATGTTTTGTATCCTGCCCAAGCTAAGATGTCAGCAACCAAAACGAGGATGCGAAAGCTGGCAATAAGAGCCACCAGACTTCCCAATGGGAGTTTACCTGCCATTATACCGCTGGCAACTGCCTCGAATACACCAATTCCCTGGGGTGCGAAGAAAGAAATATAACCGATACCCCATGAAAATAGATATGCTCCCGTCACCTTAAATACGGTCAGGTTCTCAGCGGCTGCTGGAAAAGCGAAAACATAAGTTGCAAAAGCACCAGCTGCTATTGTCCAGAAGATTGCAACAATTCCTAGACTTTTAATATAAATTTTCATCGGAAGCCGTTTGTTAGGCCCTGTCTTACTCCAATTGACAATTTTTGGAAAAACAAGCATTGCAAACAGGCCTAACATCATGCCTACAGCTCCAGCTGCCCCCCATCCCCTGAAGCCAAGAAAATACCACAGGCAAATCCCGCCTGCGCCTAAAGTAAAAGCCGGTGCAAGGGCATTTTCCAAAAAAACGAATAAGGCAATCCGGCTAGATGTTACGCCATGAAATTTAAAATCTACAACACGTGCCACTGTGTGCCAGACGCCACCTGGAATATATCTTCCCGGCAGATTAACAATATGTATTCTCAAAGCAACCTCGTAAGTAACGACTGAATCCGATCCATTTAAAATCAGAACAGCAAAAATCGGAGAGATGAAATGAAGAAGAGCCCAGCCCATCAATGCAAATTCCAGATGCCAAATATTTGCATTGCTTGCAATGACGGCAATATTCTGACGGGATTGCCATGCATAATAAGCTAAGAAAGCTATTGCTACTGGTGTAAAAAAAATCTTGACCCAGTGAACAGCTCTTTTTAGTTTTTTGCTTTGAAATCCCTTTTGAAGTAGGATAGTCTCATTCGTGTCTTTCTGTTGTTCAGGGGCCACGTTCTGACCTCAGTTACATTTAACCGGTGCTTTTTGATATCAAGACTGCCTCGCACGGTTGGAAATATACTTCACGATAAGTGCGGGAAGCAGTGCGCATATTATCCCAAATTTTTCTGACAACAATATTTTTGAGCGCAAGATACTTTTCACAAGTTCAATAGGGAGTTTGATCAATGGGAACAGCTTCTCTGGAGCTGAACTTGCTAAGCCAGAATTACTACCTTTATACCGTTTCATTCGTTGTGTGAATGTTTCATGTCCACGAAGCTCTCTTCTCAAGCAAAATGCGGCTGTAGCATGCACAAAATCACCTAAAAGCACAAGTTCTGTAAGCTGAATTAAATCAGAACCTGGAATTGAAAGGGTCCGAGTTTTTTTCAGGGACTCGGTCCGTATCAATCCCAAAATTGGATGAACATTACCCCAAAACACTGAAAAATAGCGCGCTGTAGGATCCATACCGCGGGTGTCTGTCCATCCTGAAAACCGCTCGATGGTATTTCCCCACCTGCCGACCCACTTTAAACAACCGAATGCGATGACTGCTGACGTATGTTTTTCCAACAGTTTAACACATTCTGAAATCAGGTTTTCAGACCACATGTCGTGCCCTGAGGCCCACATGAAATAGCGCCCCTTAGCTAGGTCGAGTACTTTAATAAAATTCCTTGTTACCCCACAATTCTTTTCGAATCTGTGATATGAAATATTGTCGTTTTTTGATTTGTATTTTTTGAAAATTTGTTCCGTCCTATCTGTTGATGCATTATCGGAGATAATTATCTCTATATTTTCGTAGTCTTGTGCGTGCAATGATTTCAATGATTCTTCGAGAAACTTCTCTTCATTATACACCGGCATACCTATACTAACCAGCGGCCAGGAGCGGTTTTGAGAGAGATCAGATCCTGTAATTTTATATCCTCTATCTTTCATACCAAATAAATCTTATGCTTTACAGTATATGCAGAAACTTGCGCAGCCTTTAACCGCGCATCTTATATCATTTTTTCATCAGGATATCTTCGCTTCTCCATTTCATGACTTATCTGTACTGTGCATTATCCAATTTTGATTCTTATTAGCCAGTATCAGTTCATAAATAAAATTCAGCCACAAAGCAGTGTCCAATCCATAATTGAGCAATTTGTCGCAAGGTCAAAGAAATCAAGAATTTGGGCAAAGATGTACCTAAGCACGCCGCACAACCAAATCCGCAGATTGACGCTGAGATTGCGGATAAGTGCCATTTATGTACGGACACTACTAGTGAGCGAAGTTAGCTCTTTCTCAAGACATGGAAAAAGACTCCTTCCAATTCAATAATATTCCACAGCCCACAGGAAACAGAAGCTGATCCAAAATCAGATGACCAGCCTGTTAGTGCTGTTCTAAAAAAATTCAAATTAATCTATCCCCTTCACTCCTCTCGAACCGCATCTGACAAATCTGCTCTGAGATGAGACCCATCATGAATATGAGGATAGAGGTTGTAAATAAAAGTGCACTCATATTGGTGAAGCGGTGCAAGGCAAAGTATGTATAAATATAATAACCTAATCCTAAACAAAACATCATAAAGCTAACAGGGAGAAATATTCTCAGTGGAGAATAAAGGGCGCATATCTTCGTAATAATCAAAAAAAACCTTATTCCGTCTCGGAATATTCTTATCTTGCTCCTTCCCTTTTCTCGCTTTTGAGTATTGATAGCAATATATTTTACACTCCTCCCGCTTCTTAAAGCACCCAACGTCAAAGTGGTAGGGTAAGAATAGGTGTTAGGAAGAAGATACAAAAAATTATGAGCAATATCTGATTTTACAGCACGAAATCCAGAGGTGAGGTCCTTAATGGGGAATTTCGCAACATAAGAAGCCAGCCAATTGTATATTTTGTTACCCAAGGCACGCCCCCATGAGGTTTGATGACCCTTTAACCTTGCGCCTACGACCATATCGTTATCAGGGAAGTATTGAAGCATTTTTTCTATATCCTTAGGATCATGCTGACCATCTCCGTCCATAAATACCAAAATTTTACCTGAAGCAAACCTTATACCACTTTTTACAGCAGCACCGTTTCCAATGTTATATGGGTGACTATACACAAGGGCGCCAGCATCTTTTGCAACCAAGGCTGTATCATCCGTTGAGCCGTCATTACCCACAATGATCTCAAAATCAGGATAAAGCATTTTAATCTTTTTTATAATATCCCCAATGGTTTCTGCTTCATTATATGCCGGAATGATTATTGAGACTTTAGTCTTCCCCATTTGTAAGTATGTCTTATTGGTGCCCATAGGGTCCTCCATAATATTTTATTGTGAGATCAATCATTTCTAAGCACTGCTCTCATCCGGCAAACCAATATTAAAGCATAGCATGCATCATATCCAGTCAGTCCTAATTTAGCGAAATTGTTTTTTCCCAAATCACTTCTCATATCCTCTCAGCTGGCGTAAGATAGCCAGGCTACTCAATTTTCCTCTTTTTCTTAAGCGTCTAACAGTATCCAGGACTTTTTTTCTCCCCTTCAACCTGCCAATCCAAAAAAGCGCCTTTCAAACTATTCAGGAGCAACTAAAACAGCTCTTATTTTCCTGCCTTTGCTTATAAGAATAGACTCGCCTTTTTCATTCAATCTGTCCAGTATTTCAGCTAAATTGTTTCTGATTTTAAGGGCATTAACCTCTTCTATAATCCTGCCTCGTGCAATCGACTTCACTTCAGCCTAAGACAACTTTGCATATATGTCAAGTGTACAGGTCTACCAAAATCCACCGCCTAAAAAAGATATAGATATTTGGTTTATTAATCGGTTTAAACCACTACCTCTGGTAGTGGTTTAAACCGATTAATTAAGAAGAATATTCCAATTGAGATACGCCGTACCCCCACTTTAAAAATAGGAACTTCACATATTTTTTGAAAAATGCCTTCATAACCTCCAGATCTCTAGGAGTTAAATTTGTTTTAACCCACTTATCGAAAATATCATACCTAATCAGTAAATGAGTTATCCCCATATTCTCAAGGCCCAGAAATATGGTTTCAGGCTCGCCTGACCTCTTTACAATCTTATTGAAGGTGCTTCTATTGTTGTTCATATCAAGAACATATTTCCTATCACAATAATATCCTCTTTTGCCCAGATAGATGAATAATATCTTGGCATCTTCTGGAAGGTTCTTGTTTATGTATTGCATGACTGGGTATTCTGGGCGGTATTTATTTATATACTGATCGCGGCTCAAGGTACCGTTCAGATAGCTAAAAGGGCTTACATATTTAAACTGATTTAAAATATAATAAGCATTCAACCAAAGCGCAAAAGATAAGGTAAAAAAAATAACGGCCAACACCATGTTTCGTAAATATCGTGAACTTACTTGCCTTACGGCCTCAACCATTTTCCTTATACCGAAGATAGAAAGAAGGATCAAAGGAGAAAGCATGGGTGAGATATATCGTACTCTCATACCGCTACTGAAAAAAGCAGACGTAAAAAATAAGCATGCAAAAGCAAGGAGTATTTTTTTTTCATTCCTGAGAATTTGTGGATCTTTTCTTATGTGATAAAAGGCAAAAAATGGAAGGAAAAAAAGAAAAGGATTTAGCCTTCCGTCAAAATATTGAGGACTTCCGTCCTGCCCTTGAAAGAAAACTCTTAACGGCAAAAGCACAATTTGCCACCAAGTCTCGTGATGGACCAAGCTTCTGAAGGCAAAAATACCGGCCGCTTGCCCATTGACAGCATTTTGTGGATTAAACCAATGATCATAAAGAGGAAATATGGGATTGCTTGTCCAGATATAGTTTCTAATCATCCAGGGAGAAAAGAAGAGAAGGGCTACAAATAAAAAAAGTATCCCATATCCAGCAGCCGTTAAAAAACGAGGTTTATTACCTTGCATGTATCTTGAATAAAGAAAAGGAACAAGAAGCGTTAAGAGGAAAAAGGTGACCAAGCCATTATATTTTGTTCCCATTGCCAAACCACAAAAAGAAGCAGATAGTATTAAGATCTTTAAATGAAATCCTTTTTCGATCCATTTAAGCAATAATAGGAGTGACGCAGTAGAAAAAAATATAAGACCCAAATCAACGTAAATTGTTATAGAAAGCTTAACAATAATGGGGATAGAAAGGAAAAAGATTATCCCAAGTAGCGCATAGATAGCATTAATTCGACGCCTTAGATAATTGAATATGAGCCAGGCTGTGAGCAAGGCGAAACTGAAATGGATGAATTTAGGAACGATGTCATTGCCAAAATAAAGAGCAATTAAATAAAGAAGGTCTAAATTCATCGGATAATATGAGAATGGCATGAACGGAATTTCATACATACCACCATGCTTGAGATAAAGCTTTGGGACAGCCAAGTGGTGAACGAGCGCATCTTTACTGACAGGTGGGACGCAAGAGAGAATCACGATGGAAATAACCAAAACTACCAAAATTATAATTAGAAAAATCGTAATATACGATTTGTTGGTTTTTTCAAACATACCTTAACCCTTACAGCGCTTAGAGTTTTACTGATATTAAAACCTCTTTGGTCTTACGCGATTATACCCTACCCCTTCGGATTGGTGCATCAGACGCAAGGCGCGTCAAGGTTATATCGCGCCTTCGCATGTTCAAGTTTGTTCCTCAGGGCCCAGGAACAGTGTCAATTGCCTATTTGCGCCTCTCCTGCTGCTTTACAGCAACTCCCAGGTTGCTATGCGCGTCAGAAAAGTCAGGCTTAATTCTCAAAGCCTCATAAAAGTGGTTAATTGCCTCTTTTAGTCTTCCCTGTCGCGCTAAAGCAACTCCCAGGTTATTATGTGCGTCAGGATAATCGGGTTTAATTCGCAGCGCTTCGGAATAGTGCCGCAAAGCGTCTGTGAGTCTTCCCTGTCGCATAAGAATAGTCCCTATATTATATTGCGCTTCCGCATAATCGGGCTTAATTTGCAAGGCCTCGGAATAGTGCCGCAAAGCGTCTGTGAGTCTTCCCTGTCGCTCTAAAGCAATTCCCAATAGATTGTGCGCCTTATAATTATTATCTGTCACATTGATAGCATGCTTAAAGAGCATAGTGGAGTTTTTCCAAAGTCCTACTTGAAACCATGTACATGCCATCAGGACTAAAAGCACAACCCCTGTCGATATGGCAAGCATAATGTGTCGATTCTTCCATCCCTTTACAACGTCATAGAAACCCCAAGAAATCATAATGAACAGGCCGATGAGCGCAATATAGGTATATCGATCAGCCATGGCCTGACTTCCAACTTGAACCAGTCCAATTACCGGAACAAGCGTCCCAAGATACCACAGCCATCCGACTGCACAATAAGGAAACCTCTGTCCTACCCTGAATAACATAGCAGATAAAACAGTCACACATGCCAGGGATAATCCGGCCCCTACAACTTGCCACATTGGTATAATCCCGGGGTGAGGATAAAAGACTGCAAAATTATGTGGCCAAACCATCTTTCCAATGTAGCTTATGTAAGAAATAAGGGCATTAGCTGTTCGGATCTTTAGCGGGATTATATCCAGAGTTTTCAAAGCTCCTGCTTTTTGCTGCGCAAGAAAGGTCAGAACACATGAAATTGCAGTAAAAGCAAAAAAAGGTATTTTCTCCCAAAGAACACGACCAGTTGATGATTTTATGACTCTCAAGTTGCTATCATTGCGCGATTGCCCAAATTGCAAACGACCAAGAGGCCAAAAATCTACAAGAAGCAGGACAAACGGCAGAGTGACAAGCATTGGCTTGGCCATAAGTCCCATGGCGAAAAAAAGCAGTGCGAGAAGATATCGACTAAATCTCTGTCGCTCGGCATAATGGGCATAGGTCCACATGGTCAGTAGCCAAAAAAATGCGCCAAGCACATCCTTCCTTTCCGCTATCCACCCAACTGACTCCACATGAAGAGGGTGCAGGACAAACAGTGCAGCAACAAAGGCACTTCGCCATAAGGCCCCAGTCATCAGCCTAAGAACCAAAAAAAGAAAAACCCCGTTTGCTGTGTGCAACAATAGACTGGTCAAATGATGCATTCCCGGCCGGAGTCCGAACAACTGGCAATCCAGCATATGGGACATCCAGGTCAATGGATGCCAATTGGCTACATGAAATGATGTAAAAGCCCAAATGATACCTTTCTTTGTGAAGCCTTCCTGCACATGGTTATTGTCGGTGATATACACATGGTCATCTAATTCAATAAAATCATGATGTTGAACCTGCCAGAAGGCTGTAAAGGTTCCAACGATCAGTAACAGGCAGACCAAAAATGTCAAACCTTGATGTTGCATATGGGTTGTTTTTTCTTTTGCCTCCACAGCCTCAGTCTATTCCTTTTTTTAGAATCAGTTTTAACACTGGGCCTCTTCCCCCATGTGAGGTGAGGAGGCTGACAAAAGACACAGGGACGAGTAAAAATAGCCCTATAAACAACTGAATAATACCATGAATGGATCTTCGATGGGTCAGGTTTCCCTTGAGCGCCTCGTAGAATTCATTTTTAGGCCAACCCATAGCATTCAAGGTGCTCTGAAGCAGTCCATATGGCCCCTGCTCAAAACAAAGTGTGCTCATTTTAATAATCCTGAGGTGGGTTTTTGCGATGAGATATCTGATTGATTTTTCATTGAAGTGATACTTATGCCAGGGAATATCTAAATGAAACCAGTATTGTTTAAACCTTCGAGCTTCCATGCTTGAAAAATTTGGAACTGCAATAATAATGGTTCCCCTTGGGGCGAGCAATGTTTGTAATCGACTCATAACCAACTGGGGATTATCCATATGTTCCAGTGCATGCCATAAAAAAATAAGGTCAAAGGCCCCTTCTGGCAGATTCATCGCGTGCAAATCGCCTTGCAGGTAGACTATCCATTCACTATCAAGAAATCTTTGAGCGGGATAAGAAGGATGTTCAATGCCCCAACATCGACAGCCATACTCACGAAAGGATTGCAAAAGACGTCCTTCCGCGCAGCCTACATCCAAGATTTTTGGTGGTTGAACCGAATCTGGGATCAAGGACAGGTAATGTTTTGCCCGCATACGCATTATGAGGTTTCTTAGTTTTTGAACATGCGGGTTAAATTTATTTACATCCCTTCCATAATAGGAATGAATATCATGGACACGGAGAACCTTATCACCGGGGAAAGGGAACGTACGGGTCAATTTACACGTCTTACATTGAACAAGATGAAACTCTGAAAAACCTGTTTTTGATGAAAATAAAAGTTTCATCTTTGCCCCGTCACACAAAGGGCAGGGGCCAAAGTCCTTATCATTCATCTCTCTGCCCATTATTAGGAGTAAGTCTTTGGCCCTCAGGATTAAAAAGTGGGTCTTCACGGACTTTCAGTCGATGAAGCAGGCAATTTAATGTGGTTATGAGTACTCCAACTCCATATTTCGCAGCCTTTCTGAAACCGATCGAAGAGGCCTCAGTAAAATATCTGGTAGGACATGATATCTCACCAATCCTGTAGCCAAAATAAATGATCTGAACCAGCATTTCATTATCAAAGACAAAATCGTCAGAATTATTGCCCAAGGGTAAATTCTCAAGGACTTCTCTGGAAAATGCTCGATAACCCGTATGAAATTCCGATAATTTGCTTCCAACAATTATATTTTCAAAGGCAGTTAAGAATCGGTTAGCGATATATTTGTACATGGGCATTCCACCTTTAATTGCCTTACCGCCAATAATACGAGAACCCAAAACAACATCATAAACATCAAAGGCGATCATGCTAGCCATGGCTGTGATCAATTTAGGAGTATATTGATAGTCAGGATGAACCATAACAACAATATCAGCGTTCCGCCTTAACGCTTCTTGATAACAGGTCTTCTGATTACGCCCATATCCATAGTTCCGGTCATGTAAAATAGTTTTAATGCCCAATTTACTTCCTAAGGATACTGTTCTGTCAGCGCTTCCATCGTCTACGAGTAATACCTCATCTACAATATCGAGAGGGATTTCTCTATATGTTTCTTCTAATGTCATTTCGGCATTATAGGCCGGAAGGACAACGAAAATTCTTTTTCCATTTAACATAGGTCTATTCCTCAGAATCAATGAGTCTTCATCAGCACCATCTTATGAGCCTGGTGTAATAACGTTTTAATTTCTCTATTTCTTTCTATTTCAGGAGCTGGTATTTTTTCAAGCGCTAAAATTGCCTTTTCATAATTCTTCATGCGAATATAGGTAACCGCAAGGTTTTTTCTTAATGGAATGGAGTCTGGAGCAATATATATACCTTTTTGTAAGGCAAAAACTGAATTCTCATAGTCGCCTACTGATCCATAGGCACCACCAAGATTGGCCCAAAACTGAGATTCCTGTGGATTACAAATAATAGCCTGCTGAAAATTCTTAAGTGCAGCATCGTTCTTTCTTAGATTGTAATAGGTCATTCCCATATTATTGAACCATTCCCCGCGCTCCTCACGGATCATGGTTAATGATTTTGCCTTATTAAGATACAATAGAGCAGCATCAGGCCTACCCGTATCAATCAATAGCGCACCATAGTTTATGTAATTTTTGGCCTGATCCGGATAATTTTTAATGGCTATTCGGAAAAATTTATCTGCTTTCTGGTATTCTTTTTTGTTCAACAAGTTTACAGCATATCCATATGCATAATAATTATTCTTGAAGTGAATTATCTCTTGTATAAAAAAAGACTCTTCATCATGCCAAATATCTTTATTTAATATATATGAATACGTACCAAAGTACGCTAACACTGCAGCAAGAATCGATATAACTACAAAGTAATTAGTTTTGGCTAAATTCTTTATATATGTCGGGAGAGCCAAAGAAAGAAATGCCATTGGAAAATATAGCCATCTCATGGAAATCAAGGTAACGGTCCACGCAGGTGGAAAAATATTCAGTACTGGCATAAGGGCCAGAAAAAATGAAAAAAATGCAAAAATAACAATTTTATTGTATCTTTCTCTCCACATAAAAAAGCATAGAAGGCCAAATGAAAAGAAACCAGCAAAGATTTTCCAACTCAAATAATTATCAGGATACTGAATGATAAAGCTGTGTAAGCTATAGGGTACAAGAATCAATTTAAGGTTATACATAAATAAAAATGGGGCAAAATAAAGGTTCTTCCAGAGATTAGATATCGAAATAGGTGTCAATGCAGATCCAATAACGATTGTCCTAAATATGAAATAGGAAAAGAGTATAATGATGAAGGGAATATAGGTTAAAATTTCGTCTTTAAGAATTTTTCCACTTTTTACCATAAATCTATTATATAAAAAAAATATTGGCAAAAGCATAATCGCAAATTCTTTACACAATAGGGCCGCTGCGAAGGAAATATACGAAAGCACTTCAGCCCATACCCTCCTTTCATTTTTCTCTTTTAGGTAATAATAAAATGATATCAAAGAAAAAAATGTAACCAGGATATTGTTCCTCGAGGTAATCCATGCAACTGACTCTGTATTTACCGGATGAAGGCCAAATAGGAGTACTACTGCAAAGGGAATAAAGCGCCCACCTAACAACATAAAAAGTAGGTGATAAAGGATAACACAGGTAAAAAGATGCAAAATGAGGTTGGTTATTCTGAATCCTGAAGGGTTCATTCCCCAGATCTTATAATCCAGCGTATAGAATACGTTTACAAGGGGTCGATAGTAGCCTGTATGATAGCCAGGCGGACTTTTTTCGGAAACGCCATCCTCCTGGAAAAGATACAAAGTTGGGTTATTGAACTCTCTGATCAAAAGGTTGTTCTTGACCAAGGGCTTGTCATCTAGTATAAACTGACCTGAAAAGGTGGGTATATAGACAGCAGTTATCAATAAAGATAGGATAATGGGAAATAGAATCTTTTCTCTGCTTTTTATAACATTCTTCATACGTAGCTTGTATAATATGTACTGAAGCAATGGCCAAAGGATATGCTGCCAATGAATATCTTTAATCTCGAATTTGAACTTCATTTATCATCTTGTCGAAAAAATGTTTTTGCGATTGTTATAATCTTTATTATTATCTTAGCTATCTATTCAAATACATTTCATGCCTCCTGGCATTTTGATGATGAACCAAACATACTTGACAATAAGCCGCTACATCTAAATAAACTTAACTGGCAAAATATCGAAAAGACTTTTTTCGCCAGTATTATTAATGACGATAAAATACGTCGTCCGATAGCATGCTTTAGCTTTGCTCTTAACTACTATTTTGGAAAAGACAATGTCTTTGGTTACCATTTTGTAAATCTATCTATCCACTTTCTCGCCTCGATATTTTTATTCCTTTTTATTTATCACTCCCTGAACCTTCCTTTATTGAAAGCAAAATATGGGCCAAACTCTTACTTTATAGCCTTGCTGGCCACAATCCTTTGGACCATAAATCCTATACAGACACAGGCTATTACTTACATAGTTCAGCGTATGGCGAGTATGGCAGGAATGTTTTATATCATGTCTATGTATTTTTATCTTAAGGGGAGAACATCTACAAATAGATTATCAATGCTATCCCATTATTTCTTCTGTTTTATTGCGGCAATTCTCGCCTTTGGCTCAAAAGAGAACGCAGCCATGCTCCCGATCAGTATCTTTTTATTTGATCTTTTCATAATCCAGGGGCTTACAAAGGAAAACATTAAAAAGAATTCTCTTATTTTGCTTATTTTAATGCTCATTCCTTTATCCCTTGCCCTTATCCTAAAAGGGCCATCCATGTTCACCACTAAATATCTGTTTTCAGGCTATGAGCAAAGAGGGTTTACCCTGTTTGAGAGACTTTTAACTGAGCCCAGAATTATAATATACTATATTACCTTGTTATTATACCCAATGCCGGATAGGTTATGCATAATGCATGATATCTCTGTATCGCATAGCCTTATTAACCCACCTACAACAATAATAGCCATTTTCACTATTCTTATTATCCTTATCTTAGCTATAATGAAATCGAAGAAATGGCCTTTTGTTTCATGCTGCATTATTTTCTTCTTCCTGAACCATATCATAGAATCAACCATTTTCGCTCTTGAGCTCATCTTTGAACACCGGAATTATATTCCTTCTATGCTTTTTTTTGTACCTATCGCCATTCTGATTGTTCGAGAAATACAGTTCTTTTCTTACAAAAAATTAATGCAAATAGCTATCTCTATCTTTGTAATCCTCGTCCTTATAGGGCAGGGGCATAGCTCATTCATGCGCAACTTTATCTGGAAGACGGAGGAGGGACTATGGTTAGATGCCATCGATAAATACCCTAACATGTCCAGGTCTCATCATAACTTGGGCAGATATTATGCTGATATTGGTGAAAACGAAAAGGCTATGATTGAGTATAAAATTGCCCTCAATCTAAAGAGGGGCTCTCATGGTGAAACGCATCACATAACGCACTACAATCTAGCCTTGATATACGTGAAAACCGGAGAAGAAGATAAGGCAATAGATCATCTTCATAAAGCTATTGCAATAGATCCGCGTTCTGCCGATGCCTATAACAATCTGGCCATATTGCTAGCAAAAAGAGGAAGATATGATGATGCTTTTAACCTTCTTACAAAATCGCTCACATACAGTAGCAATAGCTCCCAGGCACATAACAATCTTGGTTTTATACTGCTTAAGACAAATCTAATTGAAGAAGCGATCATTGAATTCAAAAAGGCTCTTGATTTAAAAGATGAGTATCCGGCAGCTTTACATAATTTGGGGTTAGCATATAAATATAAAGGCGAATTGGATAAGGCTGCTCGATACTTCAAATTAGCCCTGAAAGCAGATGTCAGGGCTCTATTGACTCGCCTTCACTTAGCAGAAACTTATTGCCTTATGAAAAAAGAGGAGCTCGCAAGACGTATAGTATACAGCACCCTTGATCTATTGCCACCTGAGGTGGTGGCTTCAAAAATTAATGCATTCTGTAAAAAAGATCCTCTTCAGCAATTTCCCGAGCGCAGTATAATATTACCGCTTCTCAAAGATGCATATCTCGAACGGTCTACTGCTTTTGAATCAATGGGAAGGGATTTGTGTAAAGGGCAAGAAAATGATTAACAAGCTGTAAGGCAAAAAAATGGAAGTCTATAGAAGGCCATATCTTTTTTGGATCTGCTCAGTGGCTAATACTGCCAAGTGGACCGCTTATTGTGTACGTAATATTTCCGCTGTTGTGGGCTGCCGACATATTATACAAGGTGGAATTACCGGAATGAATAGCCAGTTGAACACTGGGAGAAGTAGAGAGACCGTAGGGATCTCCTGTGAGGTCAGCAAGAGCATTAGTGTATGTTGAATTATCAACATAGTAGGCTTCCTGTGCCGTACATGCACTTCTTAAATCTGCGTTTGCCGAGGCATTATATGATCTTGTTCTGTATGCACTAAACTGCGGGATAGCGATAGCTGCCAAAATACCAATGATCGCGATAACGATCATCAACTCAATCAGCGTAAAACCCTTTT
>JGI10211J14876_10000779_pt1 | contig 13800 bp, 16 predicted proteins | sample Etolagsediment_FD_14876 | JGI IMG/M metagenome (IMG submission 14876)
AATGGCAAAAAACAATACCAAATCATGATAAAATTCATAATAACTAGTCATATTTACAATATCTTACACCAAATAAGTATTTAAAAACACTAAATTTTTTTTTATATTGGCTTTTTTTATGCAAAAGGAATTTAATTGTACCAAATATTGTTATAAAAAAGACTAAAATAATTAATACTTTATTTAATTTATCTAAATTTTTATTATAATTTTTATAAATAATCTTATCGTTATCAGTTGAATGTTCTATTTTATAAGAAAAATAATTCATATACATATGTATTACATATAATACGAGTAATAATAAAAATACAATAATTGTAAATGGCACGGTCATTTTAGTAAAAATTACTATAAAAATATATATTAAAAATGAATTTTTAAAATGAATAATTGGATTTTTATTTTTATCATCTAAAAAAGATGTAGTAAATAATATTAAACTAAGATATACTGCATGCCTAGCATATAAATTATTTGCTAATAATTTTTGTAATGGGCAACCTAATAATTTAAAACTAAAACTTCCCATAATAGCTAAAAAAACTAGAAATAAACTATCTAGTTCATCGCGAATTTCCATTATATATTAGTAATAAAAATTGAAATAAAAATAATAAATATTTTTATAAATTTAAACTATGGATATTATTCAAGAGCTACAAACAAAAGGATATTGTGTTATTCCTAATGTTTTATCAAATCGTGAAGTAGGAGATGCTAAAGATTTATTTTATAAATGGCAAAAAACAATACCAAATCATGATAAAATTCATAATCAAATAGACCCACACGGCATTTATAAATTTCATAATGTAGGACATCAAGAACATGCTTGGGCAATTAGAACTAATCCAAAGGTAGTTGATGTTTTTAAAAAAATATGGAATACAGATAAATTAGTAGTTTCATTTGATGGTTCGTGCTATATTTCAAAAGATTGTAATAAACAAGATAATATCTGGACGCATACAGACCAAGCTCCAAATAGTAAAGGGCTACAATGTTACCAAGGATTTGTAGCATTAACAAGTAATAGAGAAAGAACATTAGTAGTTTATGAAGAGAGTCATTTACTGCACGAAGAATATTTTAAGGAACGTAATATTACCAGTTCAAAAAATTGGCAATTAATTAGTCAAGAATATCTTGAAAGTATATCTACAAAAAAAAAGGCACTAGAAGTGCCTGCCGGAGCGCTTGTGCTATGGGATTCAAGAACATTTCACCAAAATAGATATGGATTACCTGGTTCTGAAGAGAGAATTGTACAGTATGTTTGTTATTTACCAAAAGTAAATAAAAAAAATAGTAAAAGCCAAGAAACAAAACGACTAAAATACTTTAATGAATTACGTACAACATCACATTGGCCTTATCCAATTAGAGTAAATAGTTTACAACCCCAAACTTATGGAAATCAGGANAGAAAAATNGATTATAGTAAACTTACTAAACCTAATCTAGAAAGATATATGGATAAAATTATGGAATTAATTTAATTATTTATCATAGTAAGGATTGTCAGTAATAGGCATACCACAATATTCTCCTGGTTTATTTTTATAATCAACAGGATTATATAATCCTGCTGCTTTTGCTTGAACTAATAAAAATTTAAAATTTTCCCAGAATTCTGGAGTATGTCCTATACTAATAGTACATATATGGGCTAATTCATGAATCGCAACATATGTTAAAGTATTTATATCAATAAGATTATCTGTACTATTTTTTTTCTTATCAAGACAAAAGGCTAATTTTTCACCTTTATTTTCACTATATGCTGTATATTCACTAGTTGGTAAAGTTTCTACAAGTTTTTTAGGATTAAACTTTTTTTGTAATCTTTGACAGCGTTCATCTTCAGAATGATTTTCATTGCAATATTTTACTAATTTTACTAGTTTTTCATTAACTTCAGCTAATCTATCTGCAGCAGCATCAACTTTTTCTCTCTCTCTTACACAATATTTTCTACCATCAACATCTGATACTACACATTTTAGTTGAAAAACATCAGAATTTTTATACATACGGTATGACACTATTATTATTAATATTAATAATATTATACTTAATCCATCAAAATCAAATTTCATAATTATATATTATCACTATATAATATATAATTTTTAAATTATTGCTGACCACAACCAAGTTCAAGAGGTACCCGCATAAGATCTGGTTCAATAGTACTATTTAACCAAGGGCTGACCTGTGATCTTGGATTTGGTGGTTCAGATCGTAACTGAAGATTGGCATTTCTAAGAGTTCCACCTACAGTATCAATTCCAGATAATTGGCCTGCTTTTAAAAGGTTAATATTGGCTAATTCACCTTGTCCTGTTGGTTGCCCCATAGCAAATGCACTGTTTGGATCATTTGGTAGTAAATCTGATGGATTTGCTGATTGCTGATTTAAGCAAGATTCAGGAACACCCGAAGTTACTGTTCTTATACCATCGNCTGCTCCAGGAACAGAATTTAAGCCTGCAGGCATTGCTGGCTGAACAGTTGGACTTCCTGGAGCAGGAGGAGATGATTCTCCAGAATATTGTACACCATCTGAATGGCCTTTGCCTCCACTATGTGGATTATTCATAGCAGAAACATGAGAACCTTTTTGGTTATTATATATAAAAACTACTACACCAAGGAATGCTAATATTGCTAGAATCATACAAAGCTGACGATTTTTCAGCAATCTGTTAATTTCAGTTGTAAAACTCATATATATAAAATGTATAATAAAATATTTTTATAAATTTTATTATTTTTCCTAAATACATAAGGTTAATCTTCTATTTCAGAAAAATCATTAAAATCATCATCCGATTGTATAATATCATCCAAATTGTATTTTAATTTAATTTTTTTTGCTTCCATATGTGCTTCTAATGCCGCTTTTTTTATCTGTTTTGCTTTATCATATGCTGCTTTATATATTTCATAATATACTTCATTTGGTTTTTTTAATGATATATTATCATTATCATCAATAGTTTCAACATCTAAATTTATTTCACTTATTTCTCCTAATTCATCTAAATTATTTGTTTTATCACAAATTTCTAAATTATTATCATTTTCTAAATTTTTTTTACTTTCAACAACATCATCATTATCATTATTATTATTGTCATCTGAAATCTCTCTATCTACATCTTCTCTATTTTCTAAATTATCTAATTGTTTATTTTCTAAAGTTTCTAAAGTTTTATTTTCACTATTTTCTAAATTATTAGGTAAAGTTTTATTTTTTATTAAACAATTATTCTTAATATTATCTTCTAGACTCATAATCATGATTTGTCTAACATTTATTTCTATTTGAAAACTTTTTGATGAAAATTTAATACCTTCTATATGTACTAATGGAATAAATTCTGTCGCTTCATTAATTACAGATGATTCTAAAGTTCTCTCATTTTCATCATATATTAAACAACCTTCTTGCTTAATATGTTTTGACATAGGTATATTGCTTCTAATAATTAAAAATTTTCCTGATTTATATGGTTTGATTGGATTAATAAACATATTTTCAATATCTTCTTCTAACATTTCTGTTTGAAACCATAAATCTTTTTTTTCAAAAATTAATTCACGACATCTATTTTCTAAATTTTCCATCCATGTTAACAAATCAGTTTCAAAATAATTAAATTGTAAATCTATATAACTTTTTTTTGTTCCCATATTTTTTATCATACCATTTTTACTAATACATTTTGGTAACTGTAAATATAAAGGTAAACCTTTATTACTAAATTTAAGTTTAGTAAAAAAACTACCTCCTTGAAGTGGTGCAGGATTATCTAATGAAATTTGGCTAAAATCAAACTTGGTATCCGGTGTTATAATATTATCCATTATAGGATAATATAGAAAATATACTAACTATTAACACGCATAATTTTAATAAATAATTTATTTTGCTATTAATAATGAAAGATAAATTTATAGCCGATTGTATAGCTTTATTTCAGAGAGATGATATTAAAGATAATATTAAAGATGTTATAAATCCTATAATTCAACCTATAATTAATAATTTATTAGTAGAAATTAATCCATATATATATTTATCTTTAGTATTTGTCTTTGTAAGTTTTTTACTACATTTAGGAATTTTTATTCTTTTAATAAGAAGCAAAATTTATTCTAAATATTAAATAATATCATATTATTATATAATGACATTGCGTAAAACTAAAAAAGCTGGTAATAAATGTGGATTTTTTGATAAAATGTTTAAAAGTAAACATTGTAAGCATCAGCGTGGTGGTAAAAAATATACTCAATCTTCGGAAGCTGAATTTAGATTTGGAACACCAATTTCAGGAGGTTCTTCTAGTCAACAAGGTCTAAAAAATTGGCTATGGGGAGTAAGTGATGTATCTAAAGACCTAAATCCTGCTCCACCAACTCAACCGCAACATCACGATAGTTCTAAAAATGATACAAAATCTCATAAAGGCGGTCGTAAATCTAATAAACGCAGAAAATATCATAAACGTAGTGGTAAGAAAGGAGGATTATCTTCACAATTAGTTCCAATAGGGTTATTAGCAGGTGTTTTAGCATCTAGAAAAAAGAGACGTTACCACAAACGTAGTAAATCAAAAACTAGAAAAAAACAGCTAGATTTTGTAACACATAAAGGTGATAAATTTTATAATAGAAATAATAAAAGACAACAATTTAACCAATTAGGCGTTAAACAGAGACCATTTTAATAAATTTAAACAATAAATATTTAAACTGACATTAATATATAAAATTAATGTCATTTGAAGATAATATAAGAAAATGGATACAGACTGATAATGCAATAAAAGAAAAACAATTAGCTATTAAACAATTAAAAATTGAAAAAGAGCAATATAATGAAAATATTTTAGAGTATATGAATGAAAATAATTTAGAAAATGCTACTATTAAAATAGGCGATGGTAAACTTAGACTAGTTGAAAATAATATACCACAAGCATTAACATTTAAATTTATTTGTGAAACATTATGTGAATATTTTCAAGATGATGAAGATCATGAAGAAGTAGTAAAAGAGATAATAACATTTATGAAAGAAAAAAGAAATGTCAAAACAAATAGAGAAATTAAAAGATATGGTATTTGTAGTTAAAAATTTAAAAGTATATTATATATATGGTTAATAACTATTTTACAAAAAATCTTAATACTGTATTAAATGAATCTCATTATCCACATTTAAAAAATAAACTATTTGATGATCTAATATTACCCCATGGTTTAATTAAAAATAGACCTAATTGTATTAAATGTACAAATATAAAAGTATGTCATACTGATGAATGTATTGATAAAAAAGTTTTTGATAAATTAGTAGAACTTGTTGAAGTTAAACCAGATAAAACCGATAATTTAGAAAAAACAAGTAAGCCAAATAACAAGCCTAAAACTACTAGAAAAAAAGGTAAAACAAAGAGAGATAAAAAAACTCGAAGAAAAAAAAAATAATTTAATAAAATTAATCTAATTATTAAATTATTTTAATCTAACTGACTCCACGAATTTGGACTAAATGGTGATACTAAAATATCTTGTATTCTCTCTTTCCAATATTCAACACGTCTATTAAATTTCTGTTGTTGTCTAGTAATAGGATAATCTGGAGTAGCTTCCATTATTTCTGTTTCTAAAGGTGTAATTTTTGGTCTATGACCATAACAATTTACACCAAATCGTACATTAGGGTTATCTATATATCCACCATTTACTCCAGGCCTTCCACAATCATTTTCGTGACCTTTAATTTTTTGTAATCGTTCCCAATGTTTATATTGTGTAGGAAATAAAGCCATCTGATTATCAGACCAACCATAACTACACCACTCACCCCCTTTTTGATACGCATCTTGTAATTCTCTAATGTTTGCTAATCTACCCCCATATGCAGCACAAAGTGCTTTTGAATCTTCAAATGTATATAAATTACCTGGAATATGATACACTTCTTCTCCTGGTAATTCTGGAATTGGAGCTGGATCAGGTCCATCAGGTAAATTAGGAGTTTGAACATTAATATCAATCTGGGGTTGATTTGTAAATAGATTTTTAATTGTAGTTATAATATCTACATTTAAAAGATAGTTAAATCCATTTATTATTAATAAAACTAAAAAAACTGCAGCTAATATAATACCTAATGCTTGTCCATTGCCATTACTTTCAGTAGGGCTTGTATCACTTCCTGCACTCCCTAAAGAACTAAATAATAACACATATGCTAAAATGACTATTATTATAATAACTATAAATGTAGGATTTAATGGAAGACTATTAAAATAATTACTTAATGCTGGTACTCCAGTTACTGAATCCATTTCAACATTCATTATATATATATAATTAATCCTTATTTTTTTTTCTATAAAAAAGACAATAAGTATGTGCAGTAATCACTCTATTTTCACTAATTTCATTAATTAAAGTGTCATTAAAACTGTACCATTTGCCATTAGCATTTTTAATATTTGCTGTATAATGACCACCATAAACATTTCCTGAATGATTACCTGTTCCAAATAAATCATATATATAACCATCTGAATTATATCCTGATACATATTTTGATAAATCTAGATCAGTTAATGGTGTAGTTACTAATGTATGTATTTTTTGTTGATTATTATTATAACGCTTTAACTCTATAATTAAAACATTTGGTAAACTCCAAAATGTAATATTTTTTATGGCATCTTGTTTTTCTTCTATTTTATCATTATACCATTGATTTTCATCTAATAAATATTCTTGTTTAGTATATTCATCTAGACAATCTTCAATTGTACAATCTATTTTTTTTGGAATAGATAATGACAATATAGAAAATGGTTCAGGAGCCACACTTAATATATCATTTGTAATGTAATCTTTTATTTGTGTTACACTAATTCCATAAAATATATTTAAAATTTCAGAATATTCCTGTTTGTACATATTTTTCATCATTTCATAACATTTTTTTGCTAAAATATCTTTACTATTTTTTACTACACCATTTATTTTCATTTCAACTTCTCGTTTTAAACTTTCGTGTAAACAGTCTATAACAAATAATAAAAATTCAAATACATCATTTTGAGCAAATCCTGTAAACATTTCATAACCTTTTGTTTTAGCAATTTCTTGAATCGCTTTAACAAATCCATATGGTGCTATTGTACAATTTTCACTCCACATCATATTTCTAAGACTATTCCATTCTGTATATATTTTAGACTCATTATTTTTATTTAATTGTCTCTTATTACTATCTAAAAAATTATTTAATTCATATGTATGCGACAATAATTGCAAACAAGAATTTAAATAGCAAGTATTACCTATATTTACCAAGCCAGTTAATCCTGAATCTTTATATTTGTAAAAAATATCGCTCATTATATTATAATAAACTATATATTTAAACATATTTTTTTTATTACTTATTAATATGGATAATATAAACAACAACCGATATTATAATAATTATAATAATTATAACAATATGTCACAAGAACAACTTTATCAAAGTTATATAGATTTTATTAGAAATACTACTCGAATTATTAATAATTCAATAGTATTACTATCTAATCAACAAAATACTTATAATGATATGATTACCCACCATAATTTATATAACAATACTCGCTACAATCCATTTAATAGAGAACAAAGATATAGATATACTCAACAAAATGTTTATAGACCTAGTCCATTAAATCCATTATATAGTAGACTATTTATGTCTAATAATAGTGATACTCCTAGATTACCTAATATAAATGATTTAGTAAACAATATTAGTTATTGTTTATATAATGATATTAGTTCTAACACTAATGATACTTGCCCTATAACACAACAAGAATTTGATCCAAATGATATAGTTTTAAAAATAAATGCATGTAATCATTGTTTTAATCCACAATCATTATTAACGTGGCTTTCGCGATGTGGTGTATGTCCTTTATGTCGTCATTCAATTATTTCAAATCCAATAAATAATGAATCATTAAATAGAGAAAATTCGAATATTAATATAGAAAATAATACAAATAATAGAGATGATGAAGATGATGAAGAAATTACAGATGCTGAATATAATATAAATGCTAATCAATTTGCTTTACAATTAGCTAATTTAATATCAAATGAAATAAGTAGAGAATCAGATTTTTCTGGAAATATTCAAATTGAATTAGGTTTATCTGGAAGAAGATAGTAATTATAAATTAATATAAACTATTAATAACCTAAGACTTATCATTTATGAGATAGAATAAAGTTTAGATCTTCAAGTATAAAAAAATTGAAAATTATCTATTTATCTAGTTATAAATAGATAATAATGAACACTTTTTACAAATTTCCGATGCTTCCATTTGACTTGTCAATCTATATTCATAAACATAGGCAAAATACAGCTACTAATACTATTATTACTGCATGGTTTAATCATATTGCTAGAAAAGTTATTGCTATAAATTTAATTTCAAAAATAGTAATATCACAAGATGTTGTATATAATTATAATCCATATATTAATTATACTCATTCAACTGTATTAAGCACTCTTAACTATTGTAACCGCGTATTGACCGGTAGCGAAGATAGAGAATGGTGGACAAGAAAAATTCTACAAGTTGTGTTTCGTTTTAATTATCAAATAAATAATAATAATGCTTGTGTTTACGATGAATATCCACAAAAAATATTAACAGTTTGTTGTAAAATTTTTACTAAATTTAATCCAAATCATAATACAAGTCGGAACCACACAGAAATAATCTCGTTTAATAATACAAATAATATATTATTAAATAATGTAATTAATGATTTATATTTCTCAAATAATATATAGATACTCTAATATCTCTCTTGCCAATGTTTGTCGAGATTTAATTGAATACACGTTTTGTCCATAAGATAAAGCTTTCGGTCTTAAAATAAATGTATTTATATTATTTTTTTTGCTATATTCTCTTATTATTTTTTCTTGACTATTTTTTGCTCTATATGTATCACGTAAATATAAATTATCCATTATTTTTATACCAATATTTGAATCTTTTAAAGATTCTCCAGCCCCATGTGCACTTACTAATACTATTCCATCTAATTTATTATCAAGATTTGATATAATATCTTTTGTAACTTTGTCAGAATAATCGTTACTAAATGGCTGCCCTCCAAGTGTAAAAACTATATTTTCAAATCTATATTTATTAAAATTATTATATGTATCTACTTGTAAGTTATTATTATCTATGTAGCAACTTATAGGTTTAATATCTAAACCACCTCCTCTATATGGATATTTAATCTTATTTGAACTATTACTTAATGCTAATATTTTTTTATTAGCACTTATACCTTGGAAAATAATCTCTCTACCTAATCCACTATTACCTCCTACTACACAAAGGTTAAATGCTTTAACTATATTAAAAATTATAAATAATAAATATAATTTCATTAATACTAGTCTAATTATATTTTTATATTTTAATTTATTTATATATATTATATATAAATGAAGAAATCTAGAAAATACAAAAAACATAGTAAAAAATATAGTAAAAAATATAGTAAAAAAAACGTAAATAAAAAATATAGAAAAAAATTCACAAAACGATATAAATATAGAAGAGGTGGTAATGAAGATGATTTACGAAAACTTATGTTAGAAACTCCAGGAGAAGATAATATTGAAAATATTTTATATCCGCGTCCACCTCCCTCTTTAGCAAATAAATCTACTCCTTATCAAAATAATAAAGCTGGTGTAGATGTAATCAGTCAATATCAATCAGCATTAGATAACGGTATAGATATTATTGTTAATCATAATAGTACATTTTTTGGTCCATCTAAAGAAAAAATAAAACTTGCGGCACGTGAAGGAGCTGCTGCTTCATCTACTGAAAAATCACCTTATCTATCAAATAAAACATTAAATACAGCTTGGAATGATGGAAAAGATTTAAGAAAAACATTAAATTTAGCATATGGTATAAAATAAAAATATAAAAGTTGTATTTTTATTTTTACACCTTTGAACATTTAAAACGCCGATATTAAAATATATAAAGATATTTTTATTTTATTATAAAATGGCAAAAGCTAAATATGTTCTTGAAGTTTTAGAATTTATTACAGAAAAAGAAGGAGAAAATGGTTGGTTAGCACAAGGTGGGAAAATTAAACATATTGGTTATATGAAGGGAAAATTTAAAACAAAAAAAGATGCTGTTTCGTATTATAATAGGCATAATCCACATATGCGTTCTTTAAATGGGGATGAAAATAATTATCGTAGTGATTGGGACCCAAATACAAAATTACTTTATATTGTAAGAGATGATTATTTAATAAATGCAACAATAGATTGTTTTTCTATCGATGATAATACTGAAATTATTGAAGGATTCACTAAATATAAATGGTTAAAATAGGTGTTTTAAATGTTCAAATATGTAATATATATTACTTTAATAATTTAATATATGGATCAAATAATATACTCTTTACCTCTTTACATCTCAGTTCTTCATATTTTTTACTAAATTTTTCTGGTTCTGTCCATTTTTCGTGTAATTTATCAATTTCAGCTTTCCAACTTTTCATCGAAATACCTCGTTTTGTTGTAAAATCTTCCATATCTTCTAATACTAGTGCAAATAACTGTTGAATCGGCTTCATTATCTGATTTGTAATATAAAATCCATAATCTATTTCGATATTATTTTCATTTATAAACGATGGAGTTTCAATCTTATCGCCTTGTAATGCTTTCTTATCACTATTTTTAATATAAATAAATTCCATTCTATCACCTGGTTTAGGTTTATTACCTGGATCTCGTTCACCAATTCGCATAGCTAATACATTGTGCGCAATCTGTTTTGGATTTTTATAATATGATCTTAATGATTTTGTTATAATTAATTTTTGTTGTGATATTTTTTCATCAATAACATCTTGTAAACACTGTTTTACAAAATCTACTGCTTTATGGACCACTTGATCTTTCATAAGAATATCAATAGCTCCACCATAAACATCTTTTACCTGTGCACAATTATCTCTACGTTTTAATACTAGTCCCATTTCTTTTCGCTTACCTTTATTTGGGTCTTCTTCATATAATATTCCAACATAACGTTTTTTAGATAATAAACAAAATGGTAGAAATGTTTTCTCATACTCTAGATCGTGTGGACTTTTTAAAAACATTGTTGCTAACCAGCCAGCCTTTTTAGCTAATTCAATAGTAATTTCTAATGCTTTTTTACCAACTATTTCATTACCATCTAGATCTTTTAAATTAAATGTAAAGAATACACTATCTGTATCACCATAAATATATTCACCTTTACACATAACTTTTCCATAGTTTTCTGTTTCTTCAATTGTATTATCATAACATGCTTCTATCACTTCTTTGGCATAAATTAATAATTTTCTACCAGTTGCTGTTGTACTTGCTGCAATATCTTTATCATAAAATGTACTAGTTTTTGCTCCGGCCTGACCATATAAAGAATTTGCTGTAATTTTAATAGACAATTGTCTTTTATCTAATACATTTTTCATAAATGGATCTTTCTCGTCTTTCATTTGTCGTTTAGTTGATTTTCTAGCTCCTAATAATTCATCTAAAATTGAGGGAAGAATTGCCTTTTCACTATTTTGAAATTGAACATATCGACAAGTTTTATAACCTGATTTTACTTTAGTTGCTGCAGCTTTTGGCGTTTTTCTTACCCATTTAAATGTATCATATGTAATATCAATATAATCATATTCTGGAAGTTCATCATATATAAATTTACCATCTTCATCTTGTTCACCAGTTTCATTAATTAGATTATCATCTAAATCATATTCTTTAGTCCATACTTTACTATCGTGTGAAATATTTTCACTAATAATAGATGATGGATATAAAGAACTATAATCAACACACGCAACTGGTTTTTTAAGATATAAATTACATTTTGGCTCTAATACAATAGCACCTTCATATCCTTCACCATCAATTCCTTTATCTATAACAGGCATAAGTGTATTTTTTTCTCGACATTTTTGAGCAACATATGATGTTAGTTTAATACCTTGTCCTCTAGTTACTAAGAAACTTTTAGGTACCCAACATAAATTTGACATTTCATCATATGAAGTCATTGTATCATTTTTACGCATTAAATCTTGAACTAGATCACAATCCTTAATACAATATTTTGTTACTATGGCTCTACCTTCAGGACCTTCATTTGTTAGTCTAAAAATATCTTGAGGACCAACATCATCTTTACCTAGACACCATCTTAAAGTTTTACTTGTATCAGGTGTAATTTTATCATTTAAAATTATTTTATCATCTACTATATCTAATACTTTAAATTTTTTACCATTTAGATATTGATCTGTCGAATACCCAATTTCTTGAATTACAATATAATCATTTTTATTTAATCCTGTTAAATTTTTACTATATAAAATACTACAATTTTCATCATATTCTATTTTTTTAATGTTATCACCTATAAAATGTCCAGCTACATAATCTAATTTATAACTTGGCAGTTGTTCTTCTCTTCTAAATAAATTTAAGAAATCTATCTGTAATCTTCCAGACATTTTAAAATATCTTAGATCAAATTGACCACTTGCTAACTTGGTACTACTCTCTTCAATTGTTATTTTCTTAGGTTTATTTTTTCCTTGAAATACTTCTTTAATACACTTTTCATTTTTGAATCTTGATAGTTTGCTAAATTGTGTCATACAATTTAATTCAATACTACGATCGTACATAAATCCTTCATCCCAACCATGATGATTATATCCTATAATTATATCTGGATTTTCACGTTGTACAAAATTAGTCCAAGCTAATAATGCTTCTCGTTCTGTTTTATAACTTTCTATTACTACATTATCTATAGCATTACACTCATTTACTACAATCGCATGTTGTAAATATGGCTTATCTTCGCCATTACGTCTTATTGTCGATCCAATAATAGTTACTTGATCACCTTCTAATTCAGGAAATTTACCTTCCCATTTATTATCTCTATTTGGATTATGTTGTCCAAAACATTTTGCTAATTCTAAAATTCTTGTATTTCTATTACAAGTTAAATCGTTTATAATTTCTAAAATACTACTCTCTTTATTTTTTGTTCCAGTTACTTTTTGACGTTTTTTTGTAGTAAATTCTTCAACTATTCCATTATTCTCTATATCACTATTATCACTATCTTCATCTTCATCTTTTATATCTATATAATTTTCTTTTTTACCTGGTTTTATATCTACTAAATTATCAATTAATATATCTAATTCTTCTCTTGTTATACTTTTTTTTAGATATACTTTTTCAATATCTTTACTATTTCCATAACTAAATCCAGTTTTTATTAGATTTGATAATAGATCTTTATCACATTTTTCAATATCATTATTGATTAAATAGTCTATAATATTAGTTGCTAATTTAAGATAGTTTTTTCTTGCTAATGGAAAATCACCATGACTACTAGAAGCTTCAATATCTAAACTTAAAATTTTAAATGGTACACAAATCTTTTCAAGTCTTTCATCATTTACAGGATAAATATTTTTATAATTCACAGTAAATTCATAATCACAAGTAGTTAATTGTTTTCGATTTTGACTATAATGTCCATTCTTAAGTGCTACCCATCCAGATGGTTTAATTTCTCTAATATGAAATAGTCGTAATAATGGTGGTAT
>JGI10211J14876_10000780_pt1 | contig 13799 bp, 13 predicted proteins | sample Etolagsediment_FD_14876 | JGI IMG/M metagenome (IMG submission 14876)
TTTTGTATCCCGCATTCCTTAATCTTTGCACTTTGCTTTGTCTATCTCTTTTGATAGCAGATTTATGATTTGCCACGTGTTTACCTCCTGTAAAATAGAGCATCTATCAAAAAAGGCTGCTTGATAAAACCCTGGCCCAGACCTGGCATGCAGAGGCTGAATTTTATAGCTCCTGCGTTCTTGATATTAACAAGGCAACAGCTTGTTAAAATCACGTCACGCCAGGGCGGGCTTTACATAAATTTTAAGATCTTTACATAGCAAAATAGATTGTATGAGACCTGCACCCTTTTTTTAAAGGGACATTAAACTAATCATGAAACTGTGTCAAGGTTTTTCATGAATGAAAATGATCTTGTTACAAGGGCAGCCGGGGTAGTTGGTTTTTTTACCTTCTTAAGCAGGATTCTGGGATTGATAAGAGACATCCTTATTGCCAATTTCTTTGGCTCTGGCATGTCTGCTGATGCATTTTTTGTTGCCTTTCGAATCCCCAATCTTTTGAGGAGGCTTTTTGCAGAAGGCTCATTCTCTGTATCCTTTATCCCGGTCTTCACAGAGTACTTACAGAATAAATCAAAAAAAGAGGCCTTTTTACTGGCACGGGTTGTTTTAACGTTTCTTGTTTGTATTGTAACAGTTATTACAATTCTCGGCATTATCCTTTCTCCGGTAATTGTGAGAATTATCGCTCCGGGCTTTGGGGGCATGGGTGAAAAATATGCCCTCACTGTTCTTTTGACAAGGATCATGTTTCCCTACATATTTCTGGTTAGCCTGCTTGCCCTTTTCATGGGTATCCTTAACTCTCTTAAGCATTTTGCAGCCCCTGCCATAGCACCTATCTTTTTAAATCTATCAATGATTACTGTTCTTCTTTTCATCATTCCCTATATGAGAACACCAACAGTAGGCCTGGCTATTGGTGTAATCGTGGGAGGAGTTATTCAAATGGCATTGCAGATACCTTTCTTGATGAGCAAGGGTCTGTCTTTTGCACCGAAATGGAATCTAAGGCATCCGGCCTTAAAGAAGATTGGTATGTTAATGCTTCCAACCATCTTTGGTTCGGCTATTTACCAGATAAATCAACTAATTGGCACACTGTTAGCATCTCTGCTTAGAGAGGGTAGTGTTTCATATCTCTATTATGCTGATAGACTCGTCCAGTTTCCCCTTGGTGTTTTTGCAATAGCAATCAGCACGGCTGTTTTACCATCTCTTTCAAGAGAGGCCGCAGGGGGGGATATTTATAGGTTAAAACAAACACTTTCTCATGCTCTGAGACTTACTATGTTTATTACTATACCAGCAATGGCAGGATTAATTGTTCTTAGACAACCAATCATTACGTTATTATTTCAAAGGGGTGCCTTTACCTCATTTACCACAATAATGACTGCTCAGGCTCTCCTTTATTATTCTGTTGGGCTTTGGGCATTTGCTGGCCTCCGGGTATTTGTGGCAGCGTTTTACTCGTTGCAAGACACCAAAACCCCTGTGAAAGTGGCAGTGGTGGCTATGATTGCAAATATCGCCCTTTCTCTTGCCTTAATGGGCCCACTAAAGCATGGAGGGCTTGCCTTAGCCCTTTCCCTTGCTTCAACCTTGCAACTATTTATGCTCATTTTTTTATTACAAAAGAGACTGGGGGGTATTGAAGGAAAGGTAGTAATAAGCTCAATGGTAAAGTCTTTTATATCCTCTCTTATTATGGGTATCTGCATTTATTTTCTGGCCTTCAAGGTTTTTAGTAGTATTGTAGCACAGAAAACTTTTCATCTCGCTTTAGGAGTTTTGATAATAGTATGCGCAGGGCTTGTTATATATGGTATCTCTGCACATGTTTTAGGAAGTAAAGAGCTATCATCTATTACAGAGCTATTAAAGGTGTTTAAGAAAAAGGAACGAATTTAGCCCAATTTCTCTGTGCTATAATCGCTATGCCCTATGCAACTTTTTTTGTAACCACTCAGGTATCTTGCCACAAGGGCACCAAGGCACTAAGATTATAGAATTATTCTTTATAATAGCCTTTTTAATGCATGGCACATTGAAATTAATGAGAAAACTCCGTTATTCAATTTATATTCATCTTCTCTTTGGGTCTTTGTGCCTTAGTGGCTGAATAGTTACCTTTTTTTAATCTTTTCCGCTGAACGCCTATAAAGAAACTTGTAGGAATTATTCTGTGTTTTTCTCTTTAGACTTGAATCCAAAAGAAAAAAATGGCACATTATAGTAAAAAATCTATGAACAGAGGAAGCGTCATTGATTTACTTGCATGAGTGCTTATGGTGACTGTTCAGAGTTTCTCTGGAGTAATGGAATAATGGCCTGCCTTGGTGCGACTTCCTTAGAAAATATTATTATCATTGTAATAAATTCTTAAGCAAAATATAAAATGAATATGGTTTGTAAATCAGGTCTGGGCCAGGGAGTAATGCAAAAACCAAAATAGAAAAACCTAGGGATCTTCTATTTTTCAACCCAATACTCCAGTTCTCCAATACTCAAACATTCCCAGGCAGTCCTTCCAGGCAAAACCAAAGAACTCTGATTACGCCAGGAGGATATGGGTTTTCAAGACGCAGTAAGAGTGGGGATGTAGCTCAGATGGGAGAGCGGTACGTTCGCAACGTACAGGTCAGGGGTTCGATTCCCCTCATCTCCACCAATAAAATCAATGCTCATAAATCTACTTTTTGGACGCAGATAAATGCAGATTGTCAAGATTTTGAAATATAAAGAAATAATATAATAATTATCTGCGGGTATCTGCGATAATCTGCGTCCTAACTAAAAAATAGGGATAAATTAAATGGAAAGAAGTGCAGATATTGAGCGAAAGACACGTGAAACAGACATCCAATTAAGATTAAATATCGACGGAAAGGGCCTCTCATCTNTTGATATCGATATCCCTTTTCTTGGCCATATGTTTGAGTTGATGGCAGCGCATGGTTTTATGGATCTTACTGTCACGGCAAAGGGAGANATAGAGATCGATTATCACCACAGTGTTGAGGATCTGGGTATATGTCTGGGTAAGGCTATAAATCAGGCCTTAGGAGATAAGAAGGCAATCAAAAGGTATGGGCAAGCGATAGTTCCCATGGATGAGGCCCTGGCACAGGTAGTAATTGATATCTCAAACCGACCGTATCTTTCATACAGGGTGCCCTTAAAAAAGAGCATGACAGGGAAATTTGATGTAGGTCTTTTGAAAGAATTCTTTAGGGCATTGGTAAATTATGCAGGTATTACCATGCACATTAAACTTATATCTGGTAGTGATGCGCATCATATTGCCGAGGCAATCTTTAAGGCCTTTGCAAAGGCGTTAGATCAAGCCTCTCAAAGAGAAGAAAGGCTGGATGATGTTCCATCCACAAAAGGCGTTTTATAGTAAATTTTTATCTTTCCTTAAAAAGATTNTTTTGATTGTTTTTCCCTTTTTTTCTCTGATTTTCATCTTTAGCTGTCATATACCCACATACAAGAACGAACAGAAAAGTTCCTTTCCTCTGAAGATTGAAAACATTGTCGTTGTAGGATTCAAATCTGCCATTTCAGAAAAGGAGAGGCCTGTTCTTTTTCGCTGCCCTATCTGTGGAGCTACATTCATGGCAGAACCTGTATCAGATGATGTGGCAGAGTTAATGACCACTGATCTGTTCAACTCTCTTAAAAAGAATCAAAAATATAACCTCATTTCACCTGGACAGGCAAAAGGGGTATATTCAACTATTCTTTCTCAAAACGTAACCATTGGAATAAAAGACATGCTACAAAGGACAGGTAAATCCTTTTCATCAGATGCAGTCTTATTCGGATACATTTATCGCTGGACAGAAAGGGTAGGAACAACATATGGCGTTGAGACACCTGCCTCTGTAACCTTTGATCTTCATCTTGTAAACACCGATAATGGTTCCATATTATGGAAGGATAGCTTTAAGAAGTCCCAGGTATCCCTGTCAGAGAATTTGCTTGACCTTTCAACCTTTATAAAAAGTAGAGGTAAATGGCTTACAGCAAGAGAGCTGGCTTATATCGGATTGGAGAGCATGATTAAATGTATCGGTGATTCTACAACTCGTTGAATGTATATTCTTTGTTGATATCAATCGATTTATTCAGGCTATAAGATCGTTCCGCCTCCCCGTTTATAAAAAGATGGAAAAACGGTAAAATAAACCCAACCTTGCAACCTTCCATTGATCCAATATTCAATTTTTCCTGCCTGCAATTGCGGATAATTCCAGGCACGTAGCGAACACGCGTGATAGTGTTTTACTTCATCTCGACCACTCTTGGTTTTTTACTTGACATTTGTTAGAANAAATGTTCAGGTTTTGAACATTCTTTTATTCCAGTCCTCTTGTTTCAAGGTAACGAAAGAGAATGTGAAGAGGGCTATGAGCTATTTACTATACTCTTTACCCTATGTTTACCCCGCGTGCCCCGTTGAACCGGGTCCCTTCAGGGTGTTCAACTGGGGTGCAATGCTTTTAGCTTTCTATTGCACTGGGGCCCTTTGCCTGTTCCGTAATGAGCATTTGTTGTAGGACAAATACCTACGGAACTAAAAAGAATCCTACAAAAAAATAGGGCAACCAACGATAGCTTTATTTATTTTTTACTATAGTATTAACTCATCTAAGATCAAAAATAGTATTCGAGGGGCAGTATAAAAGAATCCATAGTTATGCTGACCTTTATCCCTTAAAAGTTGAATCTCTTTTGATTGAAAAATAGTAATATATTTCAATAAGTTACAATAATAATTGGTATGTAACTTAAGAGGCGGAGCTGTCTCTGCACAAAGCATTTTTATCCCTAATTCCTGCCCTGTTTACCCCGTTAAATTTTCATAAAGTGAAACGGTGCAGCCAATTTAGCTGGGGTGGCATACATTTTACAGTTTTCGCTGATTCCTTAAAAGCTCACAAAATGATTCAAACTTTTGCCATGCAATGATATATTCTTTAAATAACAAAATCGATATGAAGGCATTAATCCTCATTTCATTTTGGAGGACAAGGACATAATGGAAAAGCTGCTAAAACGAATCACATTTAATAAAGATATTATATCCGGAAACCAGCTAATTCTGAGTCATATGAGATTCCTGTTAGATGTAAATACTGGTGAAACCTTAACATCGCAGTTATGAACAGAAATGAAAAAAAAGGATTATCAGGCATATTTGGATAGATGGAAATTAGTTGAAAAAGTCGAAGCTAGGGAGCTAAAAGAAGCACCTTTTGAACTCTTGCTAAAGCAGACTATTTCAATATGGGATATGAGCAGAACCCTTCAGTTTACCAGCTATCACCAACAAGATAATAATTTGTGGAGTCAATTACAGAAAGAACTGTTAGTCAATAATGCCTCAAAACCATCAGAATAGCCTCCTTTTCCCTGCCCTTCAAAGTATTAGCAAACTCCTTCAAGAAGATGATGTACAAGGCATGATTATTGGAGGACTAGCCGCAAGTCTGTTAGGAAGACCGCGTTATACTAACGACATTGATCTCTTAATCCTCGATCTTGATAATCGTCTTCCCGAGTTCATAAAAAAGCTAAAAAAATTTGGGATCAGACCAAGAATCCAACATCCGCAAAACTTTGCAAAAGAGTCTAGGATGCTTTTAATGCGCCATCAGGAAAGTGGTATAAATATCGATATTTCAATGGGCATTTTGCCTTTTGAGAGAGATGCTGTTGCTAGAAGACAGACTAAATCATCACTTGATTTAGAAATTATTCTCCCAAGTCCTGAAGATCTAATTATTATTAAGTCAATATCAAAGCGACCTATGGATTTGGAAGATATCAAAGCAATTATTTTAAGGCACCCGAATCTAGATAAAAAGAGCATTTTAACAGCCGTGAGTGAGTTTGCTGATGTATTAGAAAAAAAGGATTTACATGAAAGGATAAGGGATCTATTTGATCAAGAGACATGATCACTGACCTCCGACTTCTGACCTCTGGTGCTTGCGCCATATTTACCCCGTCCGCCCTGCGGAATGCATTTTCAGTTATTATTCCATCGGGATTAAATTTTTATCCAGTGAAACCATGTATTTTCTTTTGTTTCAACGGGACTGAAGGACAGCTAAGATTACCGCGCCTGCCCCGTAGGTATGAAATATCGTACTGGGGTTAAATATTTACCCCGTTAAATTGCGAAGCACGGTTAATGAAGTGAACCTATTTAACTGGGTCCTTTATGATTTTATTTAACTGGGGCGTATTTACATGGGGCCCTTTGCGCTCTGAGACTTTTAACCGGGGTCTAAAATAAAAAAATACCTTATTACAATTGCCTGACCCCATTCACTAAAAAAATTGGATGAATTCGCTTTGCCCATTAAGATGGACCCACAAGACCTTAGATCCCTTCAAATACTGGAAGAAATAGGCAATACTCACAGCCCAAGCCAGAGGTATCTGGCAAGCAAGCTGAATATATCCCTAGGGCTCGCAAACTCCTTTATTAAGCGATTAGCCAAGAAGGGATATGTAAAAATCACGTCTATTCCGAGAAAACGGGTAAAATATATACTCACGCCACAGGGTTTTGCAGAAAAAAGTCGACTTACGTATGAATTTATCAAGCATTCTTTCAGTTTATATAAGGAGGCTCTCAAGAAGTTTAAGGGTTTACTTAATGAACTTGAAAAAAGGAAAGTAAAAACGGTAGTTTTTTATGGTGCAAGTGATCTGGCTGAAATTACCTTTATCTCTTTGAAAACAACAAATATTAAGCTGGTTGGGGTGGTAGACGATTCAAAGAAGGGGACACAGTTTTTAGATTTTACTATTAGATCGACATCGGAGTTAAGCAAGATCGAATTTGATAGAGTTATTATAACTACTTTAGAATCAAAGGATTTTATGGTTAACAAGCTTTTGCAACAAAATATTCCAAAAGAAAAAATTATTATGCTTGAGTAGAAAAGAAGTTAAAATAAACTAGGTGTCTATATAAGCTAAGATCTTAAAATTTATGTCAAATTTTTATAATACACTCTGGTGAAAGAGATAGTAGATACTGGATGCTTGATACTGGATAAATACGGGAAGGCACTTTCCGCATTATTGTGGTTCTTTATCCAGCATCCAGAAACCATCATCTAGCATCGCTTTGCATCAAGCAATGGATTATTTTTTTCCTCAACTCGTCGGTTTGAGGCGGAGCTTCGCTAGTCTTATAAAAGGAGGGATATGATGAAGCATTATAGAAAACCTTTACTACTGATCATGATAATTGTCTTTAGTATATGTTTAGCACCCCTGGTATCAGGCAAAGAGATAAAAAAGATCAATATAAATAAGGCGACAGTAGCTGAGCTCACCAAACTAAAGCGAATAGGTCCTAAAATAGGTAAACGGATTGTGGAGTATCGCGAAAATTACGGCCCATTTGTGCTGCCTGAGGATATCATGAAAGTTAAGGGCATTGGGCCTAAGACCTTTAAATTAAATAAGGATAGGATCATTGTAGAATAAGCTTATAACTATTAATTGAGAGGCGTGTATGATGAAAAATATTGGAAAGATTTGTATTATTTGCATATTCTTTTTTATTTTTTTCTCACCTTACTGTGCACATTCTCAAGGATGGCCAATAACTAAGATTAAATCCTTACCAGATTCATCCTTTGCAATGGTAGAAGTTAAAAAAGATAGAACAAAGCTCCGACATTTTCCCTATAAGGATATAAACGGTCGTATTGATATTAACCAATTAATATATTGTCTGGGTACATTTAGCGATGAAACCTGGCTGGGGCCTGAAAAAATAGAGATTGCACGGAAAAGCCTTGAAGAGTATTACTATAAATTTAAACTTAGTCAGATAAAAGAGGAAATAAAGGCAGCTATCAACATTAACACTGCCAGCCTTAAAGATTTGGTGCGGTTGCCCAATATTGGTCCTGTTACAGCAGTTAAAATCTACCGGTTTAGAGAGACACATGGGCCTTTTAGAAATGTTGAAGATATAAAAAAGGTCGAGGGTATTGGGCCTGCTATATTTGCTGGTATCAAATATTACATTAAAGTGCGGGCCTGCTATATTTGCTGGTATCAAATATTACATTAAAGTGCGGTAATTGCAGATTGTATTGTAATAGAGTAAATAAAATGTGGAGACATAGAAGAAATGACATTTAAAAAGAATATCCTTTGTATAGGAGCTGGTTATGTAGGTGGCCCCACCATGGCTATGATAGCGTATAAGTGTCCACAATATAAGGTTACAGTTGTGGATATAAACCCAGCACGCATTGCAGAGTGGAACTCTGATGATCTTCCTATTTATGAGCCTGGGCTTGATAAAATTGTGAAAGCGACACGGGGGAGGAATCTTTTTTTTAGCACAGAGATCGAGCATGGAATCAAGGAGGCGGAGATAATTTTTGTAAGCGTTAATACACCAATCAAGACCTTTGGTGCTGGAGCTGGCATGGCGGCTGATTTGCAGTATTGGGAAAAAACAGCAAGCCAAATACGGAACCATGCTAAATCACACAAGATAATTGTGGAAAAGAGTACCCTTCCAGTTAAAACCGCTTTAGCCATGGAGAGAATCCTCACCTCGCAGGAGAATGACACCCATTTTGATGTGCTTTCCAATCCAGAATTCCTTGCAGAAGGTACAGCCATCAAAGATTTGGAGGAACCTGATCGAGTTCTTGTTGGCTCCAGGGAAACACCAAGTGGCTTAAAGGCAAGGGATGAGCTGGTTAAGATTTATTCCGGCTGGGTACCCAAAGACCGGATAATAACCTCCAATATCTGGAGTAGTGAGCTGTCAAAGCTTGTGGCCAATGCCTTCCTTTCACAAAGGATATCATCAATAAATTCAATCACAGCCCTATGTGAAAAGACAGAGGCCAACATAACTGAGGTGGCCAAGGCGGTAGGAATGGATAGCAGGGTTGGCAACAAATTCTTAAATGCAAGTGTTGGCTTTGGAGGTTCATGCTTCAAAAAGGATATTCTAAGCCTGGTTTATCTTTGCCGTCATTATGGTCTTGACGAGGTAGCCAATTATTGGGAAGGTGTTGTCAGAATCAATGAATACCAAAAGGAGCGCTTTGTACTCAATATACTAAGTGCAATGTTTAATACCTTAGCAGGGAAAAAAATCTGCCTGTTCGGTTTCGCCTTTAAGGCAAATACGGGGGATACCAGAGAAAGCCCGGCCATATTCATAGCCAAAAAATTAATAGAAGAAAAGGCCAAGTTGGTAATTACAGATCCAGAGGCCTTAAATAATGCGAGGATTGACTTGGATGGCATTGAGGGAACAATATCGTATGTTGAAGATCCTTATGAGGCCTCAGATGGCTGTGATGCCATTGCAGTTATGACCGAGTGGGAAGCATACAAGAGTCTCGATTTTAAAAAGATATACCGGTCAATGATTAAACCTGCCTTTATCTTTGATGGGAGAAACATTCTCGATCATAAGGGATTATTCGATATCGGCTTTAATGTTTTTCCAATTGGAAAAACAACTTTAACGCATTTTTAATCACGAAAACGTGAAAGGACGAAGGCACGAAAGATAGTACGGAGATACATAAGGAAAAGCATCAGTTTGAAGATTTGAGCAAGAAGATAATTGGGGCCGCAATTCTGGTTCATAGAGAGCTTGGGCCTGGATTTTTGGAAAGTGTTTATGAGGAGGCACTAAAAGTTGAATTATTTAACCAGGGTTTTAATTTCGATTTTCAAAAAGAGATAAAGATAGAATACCTCGGCACAGAAGTAGGCGTACACAGGCTTGACTTGCTTGTTGAAAATAGTATTATCGTAGAATTGAAGGCTGTGAAAGATTTAGCAGATATTCATTTTGCCCAAGTCCGATCCTATTTAAAAGCTACTGGCCTAAAAGTAGCACTATTACTAAATTTTCGCAGCCCACTTTACAGGTAAAAAGAATTGTCAACTGATTTCGTCTTTTCATAATTTCGTGTTTTCGTGATTGCAATGATTCATAATCAAAAACGCATACTAATCACGGGCGGAGCTGGTTTTTTAGGCTCCCACCTCTGCGATCGTTTGATAGAAGAAGGACACGATGTATTGTGTCTGGATAATTTTTTTACCGGAAGCAAGAGAAACATTAGTCATCTTCTTGGGAAGCCTAATTTTGAATTAATACGCCATGATTTAGTGCAGCCCGTTTTCATTGAGGCCGATGAGATATACAATTTGGCATGCCCAGCCTCACCTGTCCACTATCAGTATAACCCTGTTAAAACCGTAAAGACCAGTGTGATGGGATCTATCAACATGCTTGGCCTTGCAAAAAGGGTCAAGGCCAAAATCCTGCAGGCGTCTACCAGTGAAATATATGGTAATCCCACAGTACATCCACAAAAGGAAAATTACTGGGGAAATGTCAACACCATTGGACCACGGTCTTGCTATGATGAGGGAAAGCGTTGTGCTGAGACCCTTTTTTTTGATTATCATCGGCAAAACAGGGTTAATATCAGGGTGGTTCGAATTTTTAATACCTATGGACCAAGAATGCACCCAAATGATGGGAGGGTTGTGAGCAATTTCATAGTCCAGGCCCTAAAAAACCAGGACATAACCGTATATGGAGATGGGTCCCAAACCCGCTCCTTTTGCTATGTCGATGATATGATCGAAGGGCTGATCCATATGATGAATGGACCGGATGATTTTATTGGCCCTTTAAATTTGGGAAATCCTGATGAATCAAGCATCTTGCAACTGGCAGAGATAATTATCAAGTTAACCGGCAGTTCATCAAAGATTATCTTTCAATCACTTCCCCAGGATGATCCCTTACAGCGCCAGCCGGATATCACTCTGGCCAGAGAGCGATTTAATTGGAGGCCAAAAATAGATTTGGATGAAGGGCTAAAGAAAACTATTGAATATTTCAAAACTATTGTGCCCTGTTAACTATTTATCACGCCTGCCCAGTAGCTCCGGAAGATGGTACTGGGGTAGCTCCGGAAGATGTTACTAGAGAAAGCCAGGATGTCAGAGATTCGCTGAGGCGACTCCTTTGCAAACACTAACAATTTTGACTACCCTAAGAAAAACCCATCCTCGTTATAAAAAAATATGAGTTACGCAAAGCTCTAAATATATTGAATAAACTCGGCAATCGAGATGCATCCTGAACAAGAACGCATTTTCCAGGCAATGGAGCCTGAGAAGAAACTTAGAGTTGCCCAAATGCTGTACTATTCTGCAAGGGAATTAAAGGCAGCTGGTTTGAAAGCCCAGAACCCGGATTGGTCTGAAGAGAAGATTAACAATAGAGTTCGGGAAATTTTCCTGTATGCCAGAACATAATCTTTTTAAGATTTTCATTCTACATGAAAGATAGAATCCTATTTAATAAGTGATGAATAGTGCTATTTCCATGAATATTTGTGTTACAGGTGGTGCTGGGTTTATCGGCACGAACTTCATACGCCATGCCCTTGCTGTTAGACCAGATTGGCGTATCGTTAATTTGGATGCGCTTACCTATGCAGGCAACCCTGCCAACTTCGAAGATCTTGCTCCAGAGCAGGCCAAAAGATATCACTTTATCCGGGGTGATATAGGAAACGCCTCTCTTATTGAACGGATTCTTTCTGAAGAAAATATACAAGGGATCATTCACTTTGCAGCTGAATCTCATGTGGATCGATCAATTCTGGGGCCTGAGAAATTTCTGGAAACAAATATTATGGGTACTTTCTGCTTGCTTGAAGAAGGTCTTAAATTTTGGAAAACCATGGGAAGGCCAGTGGGATTTCGGTTTTTGCACATATCAACTGACGAGGTCTACGGAAGCCTTGGCCCAGATGGATACTTTACAGAGAATACACCATATGATCCTTCAAGCCCATATTCGGCTTCGAAAGCCTCTTCTGACCATTTTGTAAATGCCTATTTTCGTACCTATGACCTGCCTACCCTTATCACAAATTGTTCGAACAATTACGGCCCTTTTCAGTTCCCTGAAAAGCTCATTCCTCTGATGATTTTAAATATCCTGGAGGAAAAATCGTTACCCGTTTACGGGGATGGAAAAAATGTTCGGGATTGGCTTTATGTCATTGATCATTGCGATGCCCTCATCAAAGTTTATGAGGAAGGAAAGCCCGGTGAGACGTATAACATAGGAGGTGGTGCGGAGCGTCAAAACATTGAAATAGTTTATGCCCTGTGTGACCTCATGGACAAACGTCTGGGGCGGTCTGGAAACAAATCAAGCCGTAATCTTATTCACTTTGTTACTGATCGACCAGGGCATGACTTCCGCTACGCCATTGACTCTACCAAGATCCAGCAGGAGTTAGAGTGGAGCCCAAATTATCGTTTTGAGGAGGCCCTGGAAGCTACTGTAGATTGGTATATGAATCATATGGATTGGGTTAACTCGGTACGAAGTGGAGAGTACAGAAAATGGATTGAAATAAACTACCAGGGAAGGGAGAATGGTTAATAAGCCTTGGGCTTATTAAAAGGGTGAAATTTTTAAACAGGAAAATAATTGTGGCAAAAAAGCTAGTTCTAAATTTGCCCAAAGGGCATGACGTTTAATCCCTGGCCATTCCAGCCAGGGATTAGTCTGTGTTGGTCTGCGCCTGTCGAAGCGAAGCGTAGATCCCGCCCCTCGGGGCCGAAGATGCCGCCGTGCCCCGTGAAATTTTTACCCCGTTAAACCTATCTGTCTTTTTTGTTTAACTGGGGCGTGTCAATGAAGAGCGAAGTTTACCCCGCAGGTCCGGAAGATCTTACTGGGGTGTGTCTGCGGTTAAAATAAAAAGGAGAATAGCTTAATGAAAGGTATTATACTTGCTGGCGGTTCAGGGACTCGACTATATCCAATTACCAGGGTAGTCAGCAAGCAACTTCTGCCGGTCTATGATAAGCCTATGATCTACTATCCACTCTCAGTGCTCATGTTGGCAGGAATTCGAGAGATCCTCATCATTTCTACACCTGAAGACCTACCTCGTTTTCAGGAGCTTCTAGGAGACGGTTCACAGTGGGGCCTTTCCTTTGCTTTTGCTGAACAGCCTCGCCCTGAAGGACTGGCCCAGGCATTTATAATTGGCCGTAATTTTGTAGGAAAGGATAATGTTTGTATGATCCTTGGGGACAATATTTTTTATGGACACGGTCTTCCGGATAGACTTCGAGATGCATACTCCAGGAAAGAGGGTGCAACAGTGTTCGGTTATTGGGTGAGGAATCCGGAACGATACGGTATTGTGAGTTTTGATGAGAATGGAATGGTTGTCGACATTGAGGAAAAACCGAAACAGCCGAAATCTAGTTGGGCGGTGACCGGTCTATACTTTTATGACAATAAAGTGATAGATATTGCTGCTGGACTTACACCCTCTGCGCGTGGCGAGCTGGAGATTACGGATGTCAACAGCGCCTACCTACGGATGGAGGCGTTACATGTGGAAAAACTTGGCAGGGGATTTGCTTGGCTCGATACAGGTACCCATGAATCACTTCTCGAAGCAAGCGGATATATAGAAACCATAGAAAAACGCCAGGGGTTAAAGATAGCCTGTATTGAAGAGATCGCATACCGCATGGGATATATCAATGCAGAGCAGGTTTGCAGGCTTGCACAGCCAATGCAGAAAAATGGATATGGTCAGTATCTTATGGAAATAATCACTCATGAGAGTAGCTGATAAGCCATAGGCTTATAAATATGAAAGTCATCCCTACATCTCTTCCAGATGTTCTCATCATTGAACCCAGCGCCTTTG
>JGI10211J14876_10000781_pt1 | contig 13799 bp, 11 predicted proteins | sample Etolagsediment_FD_14876 | JGI IMG/M metagenome (IMG submission 14876)
CATTTTTCGCATCCCAGATATTCCAGAACTTTGCCCAAATTCTGGACGAATGGGCAGCAGCAGACCCTGGATCACTTGATTATTTCGGGGGGGAATCTTTAATGAGCAAATCTCATGGCCAATCCCTCATGTCGTTTTTCAAGGCTCGCTACAAAATCAAAGGGATTTATTTTATGGACGAACCAGAGACAGCACTCTCACCAAGAACCCAATTAGATTTGCTTGGAGTGATTAAGGACATGAGCCAGGCCGGGCACGCACAATTTATCATTGCTACTCATTCTCCAATCATCCTGGCATGTCCTTGGGCGAAGATACACAGCTTTGACTCTGTACCTGTAAAAGAAATTCATTATGAAGAGACAGAACAGTTCCAGATTTACAAGAACTTCATGATGGATAGAAACAAATACCTGAACGCAATATAAAAAAACCATTTGACTTTAAGAAGCAAATCCATTGACCTCACATGCACTTTTCGGTGCAACGGCGATTTTATTATTATACAATCTCTTCAAGGGATAGTATACAGTTGAATGGTTCTTGGATGATGCTTCCCGCATAAAATTTTAACTTTTTGATTCTATGAGCTCTTCCTGCTGTAATTTGATCGCGTATAAGCCTCTTTTTTCTTCAAATGAAATCGCAAAACGATTATATTGAATATAAAGCCTTCAATCTTTGTCTATGAGCCCAGACCCTCAAAATTTCAACGAAAAACTGCGGATGGGATTGAAACCGTTAAATAATGGTTTTTAGTCAGGAAACTTGTTTAAATTATTAATAATCTTTCCGCTATGCAAGTTCGTATATGTCAGATACTATTTAACAGCACCCTACCAATTAACCTTCAACAGGTTTAGGCTTTCGGATAAATTTACTATAAGGAGGCTATCATGTATAAAACTATATTGGTACCATTAGATGGTTCAAAGAGGGCTGAGGCAATATTGAGCCACATTGAAGAACTGAGCACGCTCTACCATGCACGAGTTATCTTTTTACAGGTAGTTGAACCACCTCCACTTATTGTGGGCCCTGAGGGGGATATTGCCTTACATCAACGAGAAATCGAGAGATGGGCAAAGCAGGCAGAATCGTATCTTTCTGCTCTACAAGGAGAGTTTCAAGCAAAGGGAATTAATACCAAAAAGCATGTTATAAATGGCCCTGTTGTTGAAGCCATTATAAGAATAGCTGAGGAGGAAGGCGCAGACCTTATTGCCTTAGCCAGCCATGGAAGAAGTGGTTTATTGCAAGTATTTTATGGAAGTGTTGCAGCAGGTGTATTACACCGCATAGATAGACCACTCCTCCTGATTCGTTCTCGAGGGAATGAGTAATATTTATATCATACGATAAATCAATTTGTGACCACTAAATAGAGAAAAGACTGATTGTTGGCTGACCACTACGAAATAGTGGCATTCAGCACATTTCATAGTGTCTTTAATTACATCATCATAAGTAGCCTTCATGCTTGGCACACAATGATAATTTTCACTATAGAATTTTCGACTCAACTGAGTTCTTATGCGTTGCTGAACCGAGTAGTAATAACGCCTTATTACTCAAAACAGAGGAGGTACCATTTTTTGAAAGGGAACCCGCATGTGTGATACTCCACGGGTTATCCAGGTATGGGGCCTTGCCGTGGCAATTGGCACGTATCTGCTCGCACTTACCCAATGTTGTTCCGCTCCCCTCCCAGATCCGGACAAGCCACATCACACGAAGGAAGGTTTTACAAATATCTACTCCTATGACGAGCCGGATTTCTTTGATTTCCTGAAGTGGCGGTGGCAACGGCTCTGGAAGAAGACACCAAAACCTGAGGATTACCATTTTCCTATAGATAAGAACGATCCTCCCTTTCTAAGATCAAACAGAGAAAGGACCACCCTTACGTGGATTGGACATGCCACGGTGTTTCTCCAGCTTGGCGGGAAGAATATACTCACGGACCCCCACTTCTCTGAACGTGCGTCCCCTGTGCAATGGGCAGGCCCCCGAAGGATAGTGCCTCCTGGAGTATCGCTCAAGGACTTACCGCCTATAGATATCGTCGTGATATCCCATGATCACTATGATGCACTTGATAAAGGGAGCATTGTAAGGATCTTCAATCGTGAAGGTGGCAAAAGGACGACATTCTATGTACCCCTGGGGCTCAAGATTTGGTTCGAGAATCTTGGTATCAGCAATGTGGTTGAGCTCGATTGGTGGGATAACTTTGAGCACGGTGGCTTGCAGATTACCCCAGTTCCTGTTCATCATTGGAGTCAACGCAGTCTCATTTCACGGAACAATACCCTATGGGCGGGATGGGTAATTGCCACATCGAGTTTTCGCTTTTTCTTCTGCGGAGATACTGGGTATACGCCTATCTTTAATGAAATTGGCTCAAGATTAGGGCCTTTTGATCTTTCAGCAATTCCGATAGGTGCCTACGAACCGCGATGGTTCATGCGGTATCACCATATTTCTCCAGAGGAGGCTTTGCAGATTCATCTGGATATCCGCTCCAGAAAATCAGTTGCTATCCACTGGGGCACGTTCATACTCACTGACGAACCCCTTGATGAGCCACCCAAGAGGCTCAAGAGAGCCCTAAAGGAAAAGCAGCTGAACACAAAAACCTTTCTTATTCTCATGCATGGGCAAACAATTGTCCTTGACTAGCGTCTCGTGAAGGGCAATGCTTTTCAATTATGTAAATCTGGCGTGATGCCTTTTTTTGTGGCGTATTCTACAACACCCTTACGGTTTTGAATTGGAATCACCGGGGTGGGTTCTGGCTTCGAACTCCTGATCATTAGTGAATCCATCTCCGTCTGAGTCTCTTTTTCCCAGATCCGCCGTATATTTTTCCCCTGCCTTAATGGCTATGTTCGCGTAGTCGGATCCGAAGCTGTTTCTTGCTCCACCACCCCTTGAACTAATGTGGCATGTTGCGCATCCAAAACCTTTCCCTTTGTCTGGAATTTTTCCTATTCGGAATGGCCTGCTCGAGGCACTGGAGAAAAATGCTAGGGAAAAAATAAGGCTAATAACAATAGCCAATGCATAAGCCATGATCCTTTTATAAAAATTATGCATACCCATCCTCAAAACTCCTATTTAAAGGCTCAGAATTTGTTAAAAACCATTTCATTCCCAATTTGATGAGATTCGCCCATCATGATACCTCAAATTATGGCCTTTCGCAATGGATAGAAAACAAGGAATGGAATCTTTCGACACCCTTTCTCGCTTTATGATCAGTGCGAATAAAAAACCTACAATTAAAAACTTGGCCTTTGACAATTTATCACCAGTGAAATCCTTTTTTATTATTTAAATTTCGTTAGAAGTTTATAGTATGAATAGACAAGAGAGATGGATGAACTCAGGTTTTCTCTTATACAGAGGATACGTGCATAAAAGAAATATAACGATTAAATGAAAAGCAACTTATAAGCTTTCAACTCTGAAGTAATAATCTCTCATAAACTATATTTTTCCATAGTACTATCTCAAATACTATAGCGTGTATATCAACCATGAGCTGTTTTTAAGAATAAGAGACAAGAAGAAACAGGTTATGGCGAGAACTACTCGTCTGGAAACCTGAGGTAGCGAACAAGAATGAAACCTCCCATAGTAATTATTCCTACGAGAGCAATTCCGAAATTGAAATTGCCTGTATCCCCAAAGAGCCCAATCCCAGTCGGAATAGCCCCTCCTCCCACGAGAAAGCCAAAAGGCACTGTTAAAGAAACCGAGATATTACGAACGCTTTGTGGTCCAATTCTGGAGAGCGCTGCAAATCCTGGTGGAAAGAAACAGACTGCAATGAGAGGTTGGAGAAAAACGATGAGCACAATCCAGGAGCCGGGCACAATTCCAAGGAGTAAAGTGAGGGAACCCGTAAGCAAAATAACACCTCCGAGGGCAACCTTTGGGCCAAGCTTGTCGGTCACCATGCCTGAAAGAAATGCCACTCCAAGCCCTGAAATTCGAGACAACGCCACCAGGTAATTAGCCCAACTCTGTGTCATCCCCCTCTCTGAAACCAGGAAAAGAGGCAGCATGGCGTAAATGCCCAGTGAGCCGCTGATGCCCAGACTGAAAAACACTATCATTACCCAAAACGATGGCTCCCTTAAAAGAGTCTTTACATTAGATGAGCTGGGAGGCTCTCCGGGGAAATCCCCTCCTTTTCCGAGGAGGGCGAATGTCAGGCCAACAGATAGAGATGCAAATCCAAGCAGTGCCAGAATATTTCTCCAGGTAAACCATACCAGAAGTGCCTCAGAAATGAGGGGTGCGGCGAGAAAGCTGAGATTGGGAGCTAGTTCATGAATGGCAATAGCCTTACCCCAGTCTTCTGATCTCACCAAGGAAGTGAGGGCGCTTATGCCAGAGGGAAGGTAAAGTCCAGCAGCCAATCCAACTATTATACAGCCAATACGGATCTCCCACAAAGTGTTGCTGAATGAAACAGCGAGAAGGGCTATGCCAAGGAACATAGATGAAAAAATGATAGTCTTTTTGTGAGTAAACCGGGATGAAAAAAACCCAGATCCCATGAGAGAGGTAAAATAGCCGAGAGAAATGAGCAAAAATAGGGACCCAGCCTCCGCATGACCAATCCCAAGATCCATTTCTATGGTGGGCATTAACGGGGCTAGTATAATCCTCGAAATAAAGTTTAAGAAAAAGATCCCCGTCATTAAAAGCAATGGACAAATTTGGGATCTGAGTGAAGCTGCATTCTCGTTCATTTTCTTCCTGTAGCCCTATTTATTTTTATCTGTCAAGACTGAGACGTGCTTTGATTGCATAACAACACCAGGGTTTCTCGTATTGCTCGCATTATTTGTCCTTCCAAACAGGAGAGCGCTTCTCTAAAAAGGCTGACATGCCTTCCAAGGCATCGTCCATGAGAGCATTTGCTGAAATCATCTCCTTGGCGTACTGGTAGGCCTGTTTCTCAGCCATCTCAATCTGTTGATAGAAGGTCTGCTTGCCCAGGCTTACAATCGCTAAACTATATTGTTTGATATCTTTTGCCAGAGCCCATGTCTCTTTTTCTAATTTTTCTTTGGGTACTACTCGATTGACCAGGCCATATTCTTTTGCTTCTTGAGCGCTGATAAATTTCCCGGTAAGCAGCATCTCCAGTGACTTTTTTCTTCCCATGGCACGGCTTAAGGGGACCATGGGGGTGGTACAGAAAAGACCAATCTGTACACCAGGTGTTGCGAACCGGGTCCCTTCTTCTGCAACTACCAGGTCACAGGCAGCAGCCAACTGGCAGCCCGCAGCAGCGGCGATGCCGTGAACCTGTGCTATTACTGGTTGAGGAACTGTGTGTATCAGCATCATCAGATCACAACAGGTCTGAAATAGATGGCGAATATTGTGTATATCCTGGTGAAGGATCTCATTGAGATCATGTCCTGCACAAAAATTATCGCCGGCTGCTTTTACAATGATTACCCTAGCGCTCTTTTTTTTGGCCACTTGTCTCAGACATGAAGAGATTTCCTCTATACAACTTAAGGATAAAATATTTTGTTTCTTAGGTTGATTCAAGGTAATGAGGGCTATTTTTTCTCTCTCTTCATATATAATATAATTGTAATTCATACATTTCCCTCTCTTAAAATTTAAAAATCATGTTTAGTAGCACTATAGATTAATAGCCCCTCATTTCTCAATTCCTGTATCTGCAGTGACGCCATATTTGCAGTAATGTTTGACTTACTTTTCGTGGCCGTTGTGTGTTGATATCTAAAGCACATAGACTCATTAATATCCGATGATCAAAATTGCAACGAATAAATGCTTTTATCCTGGCTTCTGTAGTCTTTTTGGCCAACTTGAGGTAAATGTCTCTAAAATTCGGGAAGGGAATCTAGAAAAATAGCATTGTGTGTCAAGGATAAAGTTGACGCATCAGGTGGTAGTCTCCCTTTTAGTCGGAAATTTGATAGATGTGGGTGAGGCACTCAAATTATCATCTTTCTGGTTTTTATTACCTTCCTGTTTGGTTTGGAAGTACAAGAGATCTCGCTTTTGTATCTATCAAGAAACCCTATCCAGTTCACTGTCAGGCTTATGGAACCGAAATCTTCCTTTACCTTCCCTTTAAGAATATAGGACCGCATCTCATTCAACATGTGGCAAAATTGATTGTAAACTTTTGGAAAGAATACGGTTTCATAGAGGCCGGTGGTATCTTCAAAGGAGACGAATTTCATGGGCTCTCCATTTTTGGTATGTACTGTCTTGCCGTTTATCATCTAATAAATAGTTGTCGCCTGTTTCCCTTCATGGGCATTCATATCCCGAGCCTTGAAAAAATACAAAATCTTCCAAGATATCTTCATATTGGTCGAGGGGATGGTAAAAGAATTGGAAGTCAGGTTTCTTTTATTCGCCTAAAAATGAATTTGACAGAAGCAATGCCTTTGCTATGAATATCGGTGACAATTCACGGCTTCAATGGTTGAGGAGTTTATGGTTTTGGGGGATTGGGGTCCTGTTGATGAATCTAAATATATATCAAAGCATTTCATGATTCAGTTCTCCCTCGCAAACGGAATTAAAAGGGCTGCAGGGGCACCAACCCTTTTTTTGGCGGCTTCCCACTTGGTGATAATAAGCAGAACCACGATAGTGAAAAGATAGGGCAGCATTCTAAGGATATAGCTTGGAATGATATCCAGTCCTGCCGCCTGACAGTAGAACTGGAAGGCATTGATAAAACCGAACAGGAGTGCTCCAATAACTGCTCTTACAGGGTCCCACATTGCAAAAATTACAAGGGCGATGGCGATCCACCCCTGACCGCCCGTCATCTGCTCTTTCCAACCAGGAGTATAGGCCAAAGAGAGATAGGCGCCTCCAAGCCCTGCCATTGCTCCCCCGATAAATGTATAGAGATACCGAAGTTTTGCTACATTGATACCAACCGTGTCACCGGCAGACGGATTCTCTCCGATAGACCGCAGCTCGAGACCATATCTGGTCCTGTAAAGGAAGATATATGCTATCGGAACAAGAAGATAAGCTGGATATACGAGTGCATTGTGAGTGAAGAAAATATCACCTATTATGGGAATTCTATGGAGAAAGAACAGATTGAACGGCTCGAATTTTAGGGAGATTTTACCGATGAGGGGCCTTCCCAGAAAGTCNCTTAGGCCGATACAAAACAGCGTAAGGGCCAGACCCGAGACCACCTGATTTACTCTGAGAGTAATGGAAAAAAACCCATGTATCATGGCAAAAATCCCTCCAACCAGTATGGCTGCCAGCACCCCCAACCAGAGTGAGTTGAAGGCGTGAGACGCGGCAAAGCCCGTCAATGCACCCATAAGCATCATTCCTTCCACGCCCAGGTTAAGAATCCCTGAACGCTCAGTGAATATCTCGCCGATTGTGGCGTAAAGGACAGCCATTGAAGACGTGATAGTAATCTTTGCGATGAAGATCACTTCAGATGCCATATCTATCTTTCTCCGAGCTGGATGTGAAGGCTATAATCCTGAAAGACCTGCCCTCCCAGGACACAGAAGAGGATTGCACCCTCTAGGGCCAGACTTATGGCCGATGGCACATGTATACTTATCTGGACCTGATCTCCTCCGACCATGAGACCTCCAAGGAGAATGGAGATAAGGATAATCGCTCCCGGTCGGAGTCTCCCCAACCAGGCTATAATAATACCTACATATCCATTCCCTACTGCAAGCCCCTTTTGCAACCGATAATGGATGCCTGCAGTTTCGCAGATACCTGCCAGCCCTGCAAGGCCTCCACTTATCAACATTATCCACAAAATATTTTGAGTAGTATTCATCCTGGCGTATTGTGCCGCCTTTATATTGGTACCAGCTACCCTAATCTCATATCCCCATCGCGTGTAGTCCAGCACGAGCCAGATTAATAGGGCTGCTGACAACCCGATTATCAAACCCAGATGGACTCTGGTTCCGAAAAAACGGGGAAACCAAGATACATCCGGAAAAATCGCGGTCCCAGGGAAGCCTCTTCCAGCCGGATCTCGCCATGGTCCGAAGTAAAGATGTTCCAGCCAGAATAGAGCCACATAATTAAGCATCAAAGATGTGATTATCTCATTGACTTTGAAGCGTGCTTTAAGGAAACCGGGAATAAGCCCCCATATGCTTCCACCGAGAAAGCCTGCAAGGATCATGGCTGGAATGATCATATAAGTCGGCATATAAGGTGAGAGAAAAAGGGCTACACCTGCCCCTGCAACACCGCCCATAACAAGCTGACCTTCGGCGCCGATGTTCCATATTAGCATCTTTCCGGCAATCATAACGGACAGACCACAAAGGATAAGCGGCGTAGCCCGGACGAGGACCTCTGAAAAGTTATATAGACTTGCAAAGGCCCCTTTGAATATCTCAAGATATGCACGGACAGGGTTGACTCCAATCCACAGAAAGAGGAAGGCACCGAAGATGGCAGCCACCAGTATTGATAATGGGATGATTAGATGCCTCGTTAATGTTAGGGGTGTAAGCCGTTTTTTTAGTATGATTCTCATCTCGTGTTTTTCACCCCTGCCATGAGTGGTCCGATCCGTTCCATACCCTCTTCATCCTCACAGGAGATAGTATCCATCACCTGCCCTCTGAAGATGACGAGTATGGTATCGGCAATGGATAAGACCTCCTTCATGTCTCCGGAGATAAGCAGAATGCCGCAGTTTTCACGCAGTCGCAGAAGCTCTTTCCATATCTCTTCCGTTGCACCGATGTCTAACCCGCGTGTCGGCTGTTCAGCAATAAGAAGCAGGGGATTCTGGGAGAGTTCCCGGGCCAGTATAAGTTTCTGAAGATTTCCTCCGGAAAGCTGTCCCGCATTCATTTTAAGAGATGGTGCTGTGATGTTATATTGGGAGATCAAACTCTTTGCTTTTTCTTCCAGACTCTTCCATCTGAGGTATGGCCCTTTTGAGAAGTGTCTTCGATAGGTAAGGGCAAAATTTTCCAGTAAAGACATATCAGGTATGCTTCCCCGCCCCTTTCGATCTTCCGGAATGTAGGCAATCCCTTCAAGCGCTTCGGCAATATCTTTCCCTTCAAGGAGAATCCGCCCATTCTCTTTCATGCGAAGATTCACGAGGCTCTCTATCAATTCCTTTTGACCGTTTCCTGCTACACCCAGTATGGCGAAGATCTCTCCAACCTTAAGAGAGAAGCTGACGTCATTTACTGCAAGTCCTCCCCGGTCCCCCCGAACTGATAATCTTTCAACTTTAAGGAGGGTATGATCACTCTTTACGGAGCTCTTGCCTATCTCCAGGATTACCTCCCGACCAACCATCATACGGGCGAGTTCAGTGCTGACTACGCCGTCTTTTTCCCTCACTTTATCGGGCCTGATCGTGCTCATTACCTTCCCTCTTCTAAGGACCGTAATGTAGTCGGATATTTCCCGGACTTCCTCGAGCTTATGGGTGATAAAGACAATAGATCTTCCTTCCTCCTTGATTCGCTGCATGATAACAAAGAGTTGCTCGATTTCCCGGGGCGTGAGCACCGATGTGGGTTCATCCATAATGAGTATGTTAACCTTCCGGAAGAGCATCCGCAGGATCTCAACGCGTTGTTGCTCTCCCACAGACAGCTCCCAGATTCGAGATCTGCTGTCTATGGCGAGCCCGTATCTTTTAGAGAGTTCGGTAACCTTCTTTTCGTGGGCTGCAATATCGAGAGCAAACGGACCGGGCATGCCCAAGATGATGTTTTCCGCTACTGTGAAGTTGTCCACCAGCTGGAAATGCTGATGAATCATGCCTATTCCGTGATCAAGGGCATTCCGCGGTGAGTGAAAAGAGACCTTTTCGCCATTGACCAGTATCTCCCCTTCGTCAGGCAGGTAAAAACCGGAGAGGATATTCATAAGTGTGGACTTCCCTGCTCCGTTTTCTCCCAGAAGGCTGTGGATTTCACCCTTTAAGAGACGAAAGTCAACTCCTCTGTTTGCAACAACATCCTTGAAATTCTTCACGATTCCCTTCATGAAGACTGCAGGGATTTTTTTAGAAGAATCGGAAAACATATCTATGTCTCTTATTCTTTGGGGAGGAATTGTGGATCTGGGAGTGTTCCGATCCAGTGGATATTATACGACAGGCCCTTATAGAGGGGTTTCAACTCTCCTTCCCTTGCAACACAAAAGGTTCCTATGATTTTTAAAGCGTCTTTTTCTGCACCCTTGCTTTCCGTGATTTCGTCTAGGATGGTAGCCAGTGCAGCAATTGTTGCGCCTGTACTCACAACATCATCGATTATGACTACACCATTTTTTGCGGAAGAGAGGAGGTTGAAATCGCGCTCGTAGATGACGAGATATTTATCTCCACTGGTCACTGAGCCGCCACCCACCTGAATAAAAGGCCTTTTTTTGCCGGTCTCGATTTCCATGTGTGGTTTCCGTCGATTGTATGCAATGGCCATCATCGGAACACCCAATTCCTGACAGATAACCTGGTTTAACTGCAGTGATTTTTCGACAGCTGAAAGGAAGACAACACCCTCCAGGTTAGGGATATTCTCCTTAATCATTTTGGCCAAGGCCTTCCCAAAGATGTGGTTCCATTCAACCATTCCCACCAGATTAAGGGATGCAATCTTGATAAAACCGCCCACTGCCGGAAGCAGTGCATAGGGAAGTTCTGCTCGGAAGTTGAGATCGGGGATTTCAAACATGTACTTCTCGCCGATCTCGTGAGGACTTATGGTATTATTCATAAAGGCCTCCTGCTCAGTGCATGCCAATAATAGGCCAAAAGGGCCAAATGCCGCCTTGGGCCTCATTGGTCATTATTTTTTTAAAAATATACCTTGTGAAGATGCATTTTTTAGTCGGGAATCTTCCCGGATACACCTTGCACAAGCCATCTCATGGTGAGAAGGTCTTTATCAGTGACCTTTTTGCCTGCAGGAATCTTCAATTGCCCTGACTGATCCTTGATAGGTCCCGCAAAGATATTATCCACACCACTTTCAAGTTTTTTCATCTCAGCAATAACCTTTTTTCTTACATCCTCAGGGATAGAGGCGTTAAAGGGGGAGAGTTTGACTCCATTCTTTTCAAATCCCCACCATACCTCTGCAGGTTTCCATGTGCCTTTCATGGCCCGTTTCACTGCATCAACGTAATAGATTCCCCAGTTCCATTCAGAGGAAATCAGGCCACACGGCGCCTGAGCGCTGACGTCAATACCGTATCCGATGGCAGGTACCCCTTTTCTACAAGCGGCTACAGCGGATTCAGGAGTGTCGGCCATCTGCCGAATCAGATCATGACCTCGACCCGCTAGTGTCTCAGCCAGAAGGGTTTCGTTGGTAGCATCCCGCCAACTCTTAAGCCAGACGATTGTATTGACTTTCTTGGAGTCATGGGCGATTCGAGCTTCTTTGAGCCCTTTTAGAAGACCGATAGTAAAGGCATTGATACCACGAATTGGTTCAGGGATGGGCTGCGTTGCTACTGTCCCGACATTTTTATATCCCATTAGTCCGGCCATATAACCCGAAAGATATTCGGCCTGGTACATGCGCATGAAGTAGTTACCCATGTTTTTATCGTTTTTCTTGTATCCGGAGCAGTGTTCAAAGATGATCTTTGGAAAATNTTTCGCCACTATAAGACATGGGTCCATGTGTTCAAATGTAGTGGCAAAGATAATATCGTATCCTGCCTTGGCGTATCCTCTTAAGACCTGTTCAGCATTGGCTGCTAGAACTTTTTCCGTGTAAGAGACCTCAATTGTATCTCCCAATTCTTTTTTAAGATGTTCGATTCCGCGGTAATGTGCCGTAGTCCACCCCATGTCATCTATCGTCCACAGGAGAGCAAAGGCAACCTTTGTTTTGGCAAAAGCAGGTGCGCTTAATGATAGCCCTATACCAAGTAACACGACAAAAAACAGACTCAGTTTCCTATTCATAACTATCCTCCTTTATTAGATATTTTGAAATGTTGTTTGAATTAAAAAAATTAAAGGAAAATTTGGTAAGAACTTTTTTTTAGAGCCCTGACTATACGGGATTGTAGCCTTGTGTGTCAATGAAAACTGCGGCCTATATTGTGAATTTTGGCTGTTAAGCAATAGAAATGTACGACGCAGGCTTTACTCTTGCAAATAATCACGATAGCTACATCGTGATTAACTTTCTCCTTTGTATTGTGTTTTTGTCTCTAAAATGTTTGTATCTATCCAAAAATCCTATCCAGTGCACTGTCAGGCTCACAGATCCGAAATCTTCCTCTATCCTTCCTTTAAGAATATAGGGCCGCATCTCATTCAGTGTGTGGCAGAATTGATTATAGGTCTTTGGAAAGAATACGGTTTCATAGAGGCCGGTGGTGTCCTCAAAGGAGACAAATTTCATGGGCTCCCCATTTTTGGTATGCACTGTCTTTCCAGTTACAAGCCATCCGATAGTGGTTATTGTTTTCCCCACATGGGCGTGAATGTCGCGAGCCTTCACATACTCTACGTTCTTCAAAATTCCTTCATAGCGCTCGAGGGGGTGGCAGGAGAGGGAAATACCCAGGGTATCCAGTTCATGTCGCAGCATGAGGCTTTTTGGATAGGGAGGTTGTTTTATGGGGAGTCGGAAGGCAGGTGCGGAGAAGAGGGGAGGGCAGTTCTCCTCCTGGTAGTCCCCTCCGTAGAACCGAAGGGCCTGCCACATCAGAGAGGGTCTTGTTGAGTCATTAGCAATACTATCAAGACAGCCCGCCTTGATCAGAATCCTTACATCCTGAAGGTGGAGATGGCAGCCAACCCTGCGCAGAAAATCCTCAAAATCGGTGAAAGGTCCGTTTTTCGATCGCTCGTGGATGATGAATTCCCGTCCCTCCCGAGGCAGGGCCTTTAATTGCATCAGACCAACTCGAATTTCTCTGTTTTTCCCGGTATATTTAATCTCACTCTCGTTGATATCAGGCCCCAGGATTGCAAGCCCCATCCGTTGTGCCTCGGACAGATATCCAAATGTGGAGTAATAGCCCCCGCCATTGGAAATGACAGATGCCATGAACTCGGCCGGATAATGGGCTTTCAGATAGGCGGATTTGTAGGCCACCAGAGTGTAGCTGGCCGAGTGAGGTTTACAGAAGCTATAGCCATCAAAGCCCATCATCATCCTCCAAACATCCTCTATTGCTTCCAGTTTTACACCCCGCTCGCGTGCCCCTCGAACAAATCGGGCATAAAAGTCACGAAGTTTCTTTTCCCTATGCTTTTTGCTGACCACTTTCCTCAGGGCATCTGCCTCTGCAGGATCAAACCCGGCAAGGTACATGGCCGCCTGGCTCAACTGCTCTTGAAATACCATGATCCCCAGGGTTTCCCCTAGAACAGGTCGTAAAAGGGGATGAAGTATATCCCAGTGTTGACCATGAAGCCTGGATATCCATGTTCTGATACTCTGGTTTGAGGCCGGCCTGATGATGGAAGTGACCAACACGTTGAGATGGAAATGGTCCAGGTTTACGTACTCATCAAAGCTAAACCCTGAGCTGACCTTTTTTAACACCTGCCTGGTGGCTGGACTCTCAAAATAGAAGACACCAAAGGTGCTACCCTGGTAGAAGACCGCTATCGTTTTGGGGTCATTGACGGGATTCCAGCTGGTGTAATCGATTCGTTTGCCATAATTCATCTCAACCAGGTCAAGGGTATCCCGAATGACTGCAAGGCTCCGGTTGCCAAGGATATCTATCTTAACAAGCCCTGCCTCCTCCACCGAATCCTT
>JGI10211J14876_10000782_pt1 | contig 13799 bp, 12 predicted proteins | sample Etolagsediment_FD_14876 | JGI IMG/M metagenome (IMG submission 14876)
AGCATGGCCCCTACTGTCAATAGGCCGAGAGGAGGGTAGGCCGATTTTTTCCGAATAAATTTAAGGGCGTGCTTGAAACTCCAAAATGTGTCTGGGAATTCAGGGGAAATTAAAAGGGCTTTCAATGGTACTCCTTTACCAAGGAATTATGGGAAATTCTTCTTCTCTCTCGCTAGATACATTAAAAAAGGCGAGTTTGCTCAAAAAAAAGGAATAGAGGCTATGTTGATACAATACAAAGGGTTTTCCAAAGGAGTGTCCTTCACATGAGGTTAAACAATAGCAATACCCTTTAATAATATTCCATACTCCCCTAAACTTACCAGGTCAATGAAAAAGATGGGAGGTGAGAGACTTATGACTTGACACTTATAAAAAACTAAAGCAGGATAACACCATATAAATCATCAATATTACTATAAAAAATAGGATATGTTACGTATAGCGTGCAAAAACACCGAAAAAAAAGAAAAATCAATTCCACCTATGGAGCAGGGATCCTCTTGTTGTAATCCCACGCGGGCATATAGTATTTGCCTCTACTTCGCGATGCTTTTGCTGTAGCATACACCCCCTGTAATCTCTATGGTAGTGGCGTTGATGGCATCATTTTCGATGCAGTGCATTATGAGGCGAACCACTTCCTCAGGCTCAACAAGTCTTCCAAGGTGTACATCCTGTAGGATTGCATTGAGGGCCTTTTGATCCATATCTTTAAGAATAGGAGTTCCCACATAACCGGGCGCAATACCCACTGCGCGGATGTTCCTGATATTTCTGAGCATGAACTCACCTACCAGGATCTTTGGCATGAGGGCATCAGCAACTTTCGTTGAGGAATAATTAAGCTGACCTATTTGCCCTGTCTTATTGATTGAAGAGATAACAAATAATATACCCTCCCATCCCCCATTGACCATTGCTTCTATGGCATCTCGTACACTTATGAATGTGCCTGTCAGGTTTACATCAATAACTGACTGCCACTGTTCAAGACTCATCTTCTTTATAACCTTGCCGGTTTCTTTATCAGTGCTTACAACAGTTCCATCGCGTATAATACCAGCCGAAGGTATGAGTATATTGAGCTTCCCAAAGGCATCAATGGTTTCCATGAAAAATCTCTTCTGATCTTCCTCACTTACCACATTGCCATATACGCCTATTGCCTCGCCACCTGCCTCCTTTATCTCCTTTACAACCCTATCAATCCCTTCTTGCTCGAGATCGCAGATTGATACCTTTGCACCCGCTTTGGCAAGCTCTTTTGCACACACCTCACCAATACCTCTTCCTCCCCCTGTAATGAGAGCGACTGAATCCTTAATCTCCATGCCTACATCCTCCCTTGACTAATTGTAACGGATAATTGATCGCATACATTTTAACAAGCAAAAAGCATTCCTACCTGCAATCGATACGATATTTATTGTTTATTTTCTCCTTACAGCCTTCATTGCTCTCTCACCTGCACCAGTATTTCTCTGTTCAACTATACCATTTCCATTGTATGCAACTGATTTAATATTAAACACATTCCGCTTCACACAAGGAACACACGCAGAAAGAAACCTTGACAATTTCATATTTTTCTCCAAAGATGAGAAATGAGAATTACTACATAGTGATGCTTCATATATTTTCTGATCGCTCATCCCTCAATAGAGGAGCGGAATATGAATGCAAGGTCAAAACGAAGCCCTCATAAGGATACATTCATTTATCCAGATGAGGGTTTTGTTCTTTAGGGTGAAGGGAGGATATTCTCATGACCACAAAGCCAACCTATGAAGAATTGAAAAAAAAGGTCAAGGAGTTAGAAAAGAAAGCCGGTGAGCACAAGCAGGCAGAGGATGTTCTATGGGAGAGTGAGTCCCAGAAAAAAGGAATCCTTGATGCCTCGATTGACAGGATCAGGCTTGTTGATACGGATATGAGAATTCTCTGGGCAAACCAAACAACAACCAGAGAGCTTCATATGACTCCTGAAGATCTCAGAGGGCAATTTTGCTATCAGGTGTTTGTGGACAGGGATACTCCCTGTCCTGGATGCCCAACAACAAAGGCACTTACATCTGGTAAACTTGAGCATGCTATTATGTATAAACCCGTATCAAAAAGTTTTAAGGGAGAAACCCATTGGGATAATTATTCCATACCTGTCAAAAATGAATCCGGTGCTATTGAAAGCCTTATTCAGATTACGCGAAACATCACCGAGCAGGTGCAAGCAGAGAAGGCATTACGACAGCGAGAGAAAGAGTTAAAGATTCAAGCGACGAACCTTAAGGAAGTAGTTACCGCTTTGCGAGTTTTACTGAAACAAAGAGATGAAGATAAAACAGAGCTTGAGGAAAAGGTGCTTTCTAATGTGAAGGAACTGGTTGTGCCTTTTCTTGCAAAGGTGAAAAAAACCCCATTAGATTACAAACAATTCGCCTACATAGATATTCTTGAGTCTAACCTCAATGACATTACCTCACCATTTTTGCACAATTTATCTACGAAATATATGAGCCTTACTCCCAAAGAGATCAGGGTGGCATATCTCATAAAGGAGGGGAAAACGACCAAAGAGATAGGAGAGATGATGGCCGTATCCCCTCGGACGATTGAGACTCACAGAAAAAATATACGAAGGAAACTTGGCATAGAAAAAAAGAAGGGAAACCTCAGGTCCCACCTGCTGCTATTCAAATAATAGGTATTTTGTATCCGTATTTTCTACCTAATAATTCAGTCTTGACTTTTATTGCCATTGTGGCATTCTAAAAAATAATACGCTCTAAAGATGGCAGAGTGTACCTTGTTTCACTTCAATAGCAGGTTCAACTTAAAAAAAGGGAGGTGTAAAATGAGATCAATATGGATAATTACAATAATGATGGTTTTTGCAAGCATGGTGTGTATTGCTGCATGCGGTGAGGAAAAAACTGCCTCTCTTGAAGGGAATGAAGATATAGCAGCAGTTCTTCAACAATTACCTGAATGCCTTGATAACCCCGCAATCACTAAGGAGATCTACGCAGAAAACGCGATAAGACATTACCAAGATGGAGAGACAGGGCAGGTAAATGCACTCACAGGCTCAAAGGAAATTGTAAACTACCTAAAAGAAAGGGGAAAGGTGGGTCGTCTGATTAACGTATCTATACAAGATATCAAAAAAGAGGCTGATACGGCTCATGTTGTATATCAGATCACCTCGCAAGAACTTAAGTCCGGTCTTGATTATACCTTTAATTGTTCGGCCGAAATGGTAAAGCAGGGTCAAATGTGGAAAATAAAGGAAGAAAGAGTTAAGTATGCTCATTACCGGTAATGCCTTGTTCACAATCTGAATTCTACCTGGTATCTAATTGACGTATTGACGCAAAATTACTTACAACAGATTCCTTAAAACCTGAGAGACATACACGTCAGGCCACCATCCATCTTGCGCGCCTCACTTACATCCAGTTCAATGATATCAAGTCCGGTAGCCTCAAGCTTTTTTATTGTGTGGGGAAATTCCTTGGGGGTGATAAGGGCATCGTTTATCAGAAGTGTGTTCGCCGCGTATTCTTCGATTTTGTTGACAATGATTGTATCGTAGTCTTTGAATTCGTCGCGACCCGCGAATTTCTCTGTGATAAGTAACGTATTTTTGCCAATATAATTGACACTGGATTTTAGGTGTAAGCCTGCTTCTACGTAAATTGTTGACCAGTTATACCCATATTCCTCAAGAATGCAACCGAGCTGTGCAGCCCCTTCTCTGTTCGTACGCTCAGAGATTCCAATAAAAAAATGCGAATCCACCATAAGCACATCACCGCCGTCAACAGTCCCGGGGGCGTGGATTCGAACGGTCTTGCGATACGCGGCAAGCGCTCGCTCGATTGTATCCTCTTCACCTTGTCTATCCTTATTTCCAGGATTTGTGATGATGGCCACATCCGGTGTGACCACAGCAGTGTCTTCCACGAAGTAGGCATCCGGGTAATTCGTCAGAGGCTCAAGGACAATGAGCTGGAGCCCTAAAGATCGCAAGGTTTTGATATAGTCTTCGTGTTGCTTTATCATTAATTCATAATGTGGTAGCCCGAGATTGGATGTGGTAATACCGCGAGCAAAATCTTCTCCAGGCTTTCTGACTATGGCTTGTGTGAACATTTTAGATATTCGTATTTGCATGAATTTTATTGGTCCCAACACCTTCTCTTAGGCTCACAAGGCTACACTATTCTTCCGCAAGTTGTTGTTGCGTGAGATCAGTGATGCCTCTCTCTGATAACTGAGACTTACTAAAATCTAGTAAAACCGATTTTGCTCCAAAGCTTGCTGCCAATGTTTCCATTGTCTGCCGAGCGGATTTTTCAATCTCTGAACTTAATTGTTTTATTAAATCGTCTGCCATTGATGATGCCTGTATTTTAGCCTCATCCTTTAGCTTATTCTTATCCTCTTCACTGAAGCCTTTTGAGAATACTCTACCGATTAGGGGTGGCAATAGCCAATCCAATAACTTTCCTTCTTGTTCATCGTAAAAGCTTATATCCTTTATGCTGATATCATATAAACACTGCGGCATTGTTATAACACAACTTCCATCTCCTGAATCCGTAACTCTAAAATCAGAACTTTTGAGATCATACCAAAAATTTATTTCGAATTGAAAAATCATAGCCATTTTCATTTTTGATATTAGCCATGTGAGGTACTTTTTTCCCACCTGACCAAGCCAATGGTCAGCTGCTGTTACGATCTCTTTAGTAAACACTTTAAAAACCACTAATTCACCGACAGATTTCATATTTTCGATAAAAGAATAGATTTGCAGTTCGGATGCTTTTGTTTTAGTGCTCTTACCAGAAAATATCCTTTTAATGAAAATTGCTCCGGCGATACCCACAATAATACCTAAAACCAACACTATCAGCATTATTTCCAATTTATTATCCCCCATAGTTATTATATGGAATTGGGCTCAGATTGACTTGAGGCAAATAGAACATCATCTATTACCTTTTTCTCTCCTCTTTTGTTCATTCCAAATGTACAGTTCTATCTAATTTCAAACACTGATCATTCATAGGCATAAAGATGTATTTGTTTCAAGTGTTTTCTGCGCCCATGTCAAAGGCTTTGCGGATACTCTCCTCCATTTGTGCAACCAATTTTTACTAATACCTCCCCACATTTGGATTTGTTGTAAAATATATTTTTTTGTAAAAAAATACATTTATTTTTCATGTCATGTGAAAAAACGCATTTTCTTAAGTAAAAACACAGTTCTTTTGCAGAAATTGCTGAGAAACAATTTGATTTTTTTGGTCTGCTTCGCCATCCATCCGTTTGTCTATCCGTCCTGCACCACTATACACCCACTAACGAAGGAGCCCGGGGTGAGAAAGTTATTTACTTTTTTGAGGATGTTCCTTTCTTCACGTCAATTGAATTTTACCAAGATTAATAGTAAAAACATAGTTAAATTTCTCATAAAGTCAGGGATATTAAGGAGGGAAAGTGTATGAAAGTCAGGATTAATTCAATCTAAATACGCCTTATGCGTATAAAATTGTATAATAGTTAAGGTATTTAACAAATGCCTTGCTCTGAAATATGTTCCATAAAAAACGCCATCTAAAATATTTATGAAAGTGGTACATTCCGCAATACATTTACAGGCAGGATAGAAATCATGAGGATGAAGGTTAGTTTGTGAGAGGAGTAAAATACTAAAATGAGAATTTACACACAAGCGAAAGAGATTCTCCCTCGTGATGTTTGCCCAGAGAAATGTTCACTTTTGTGTTTTTTTTCAGATAGTCCAAAAACTTGCTTCTCTCATCCCTGTTATATTTATGGGCACTGTTTACTGCACTGTAAATATTTCCTGAGTAAAAACCCAGCTCAAAAAAGGTAATTATCCCCCCAATGACATCCAGGTCATGATCAAAGGCCTCGTAAGCAGCATAAATCATTGCGCCATTCAACAAAAATGATATGAGGGCATCTTTTTTTCTCTCACAATACAAATGACCTGCTCCAGGGATGATGGCAAGCAATCCAGCAGTGGTGGGATTTTTTTCCTTGAGAGGCAGCTTTCTGTCGAGTCCCATTAAAATTTCCTTGAGATTGTATTTTTTCCTATTTTGAACCGAGATCTCTTCAAAGTACTCTTGAGCCTTTTCCCATAAACCCATTTCCAGATATACCCAGCCACCTTGATAATAGGCCTCATCTTTCATTTCTTGGTTTGGAACAATTGTTATCAAATTTTTTATGCCTGTAAGGGCTGCATCATAGCGTTTCAGCAGTGCATATGCCCTGCTTATTTTAAGGTATGATTTTAGGGAATATTCTGTATTCTTGTAGTCTTCTATAAGCTCATCAAAGGCCTTAATAGCTTCTTCGTACTTCTCACCGTTAAGAAAACAAAGGCCGATTTTGTATCTGGCAAGCTCAATCTTATTGGATAAAGGAAATAAATAGATAAAACGCTCGTATTCTCCGATAGCCCTATAATATTCACCGTTTTGAAAATAGTGTTCGGCAAACTGAAATTGGCACTCTGGGTCGATCACAATTTCTTGAGCGGCATACGAATGTGCCGGATTTGATGTGTTTGTTGGGTTAATTTCTGTTTGGATGCTTTCTGATTTGGCAGGAGAAGAGAATAGAAAGAGAAAAAGGGATACAATGAACGCCACCCATCCTGCCAGTGGGCTGCAGGATTTACTGTCCATGATACCACCAAAAATTATTATTTTCTAATGGATCATACCATTTAAATTTCCCATTTACTATAATCTGAGGGGACAATCGTAACTCATCCCTGCCACATCGGAACAGGCGATCGCATGTCATCATCCAACCAATAAAAAAACCATGTTTTTTAAAACACTGTACACTATATTTCGAGCAGTTGGGATACATAGGACAATCCTTGCCATCGATTGGCGAAATATATACTCTGTAAGCCTTAACCAAGGATCGCAGAGGGTTTACCTTTTTATCGGTTTGTTTCCTGGAGATTTTTTGAGAGTTGTTTTTATTCCAGGGCCCCTTGAAGTCAGATGCATATACCCATGTAGCAAGTGAGAAAAAAAGTATTAAGAAGATTAAACCAATTCTCATCTGGCGGAATGGATTGCTGGAGACCCGGATACTTGGAGTAGTGAAGTACTGGAGTGTTGGAGTACTGGAGTGTTGGGTTTTTCTTTTTTTCCATTCATCCACTATTCCATCCCTCCATCATTCCCTCTGGGGCCTAGGTCGCATGCCTTCTGTCTCGCAGAGCCTACAGCTCGGGGGGGGCCGAAGACTTGCCTTTTGGGCGAAGCCCATTATCTATTTCTGCGTTATTCTAAGAATCTCCTCTACGGTGGTAATCCCGTTGAGCACCTTCAAAGCACCATCTTGACGAAGAGTTACCATTCCCTGGTTAACAGCTTTTTTCTTTATGGCATTGGAATCCGAGGTCTTTAATATGAGACTCTTAATTGCATCATCCAAGATCATGAACTCAAAAATACCGGTTCTTCCTTTGTACCCCGTATTGAGACAATCCTGGCAACCTTTGCCTTTGTATATCTTTTTGCCTGAAAGCATCTCTGGCGTTATGCCAATATTCTCCAGAGATTCTTCATCAGGGATGTATTCCTCTTTGCATTCATTGCATACATTTCTCACCAGTCTTTGGGCCAGAATACCAATTACTGAGGAGGTTACGAGAAAAGGCTCTATCCCCATATCGATGAGCCGCGTCACTGCGCTGGCCGAATCGTTTGTATGAAGGGTAGAAAATACCAGATGACCGGTCAATGCAGCCTGAATAGCAATTTCAGCTGTCTCCAGATCCCTAATTTCACCCACAAGGATCACGTCAGGGTCCTGGCGCACAATTGAGCGCAGCCCATTTGCAAAGGTGATATCAATCTTGGGGTTAACCTGGATCTGCCCAATTCCCTCAATCCGGTATTCAACAGGATCTTCTATAGTTATAATATTGATGTCTGGATTATTGAGCGAACTTAAGGCAGCATACAGGGTTGTGGTTTTTCCACTCCCAGTCGGCCCTGTAACAAGAATAATGCCATGGGCAGACGTAATAAGCTCATTAAATATCTTTAGTCTCTGCTCAGACATCCCGAGATCCGATATCTTTAGCAGTACATTTGTCTTGTCCAGCAATCTAAGGACAACACGTTCACCAAAGGCAGTAGGGATTGTAGAAACGCGAATATCCACATTTTTATCTCCTATTTTTATCTCAATCCTTCCATCCTGGGGAAGCCTCTTCTCAGCAATGTTCAGTCTAGCCATAATCTTAATTCTGGATATAAGTGTTGACTGAACATGCTTAGGAGGAGACAGCATATCATAGAGAATGCCATCCACTCTGCATCTGATCTTTATCCTGTTTTGATAGGGTTCGATATGAATATCGCTCGCCCTGGCCTTTACTGCCTGAGATAGCATCAAATTCACCAATTTGATAACGGGGGCATCGCTGGTATCATCCAGCAGATCTCCTGTTTCTTCAACAGCGGATAGAATCATATCTCTGTCTTCATCACGCATATCCTGAATAACCTGCTCAGCAGAATCGCTGCTCATATCATAGGCAAAATTGATGGCCGAAAGGATGGCAGAGTAGGGGGCAAGCACAGTTTCTACACCATCCCATCCCAGGATCATGTGCAGATCGTCTATGGGTTGAAACAACGTAGGATCATTGACAGCTATGTAGATACTGTTAGATCTTACCACAGGGATCATCTTGTATTTTTTCAGGAACTGGATGGGGATGCGTTCTGTGAAGCTGGTATCCATATCCTCAGGAGAAATAGTGGACCATAAGGACAGCCCAAACTGAACACCACGAGCCTTTAACAGGTCTCCTTCTCCGATTGCCCCTTTCTGGACAAGAATTTCCCCTATCCTGCCACCTTCTTTTCGTTGTATCTCAAGGGCTTCTTCGAATATTTCTTCTGAAAAGGAGCAAATCTCTTTTAATATCTCCCCCAATAATTTATGAGTCATAAGGTATGCATCCTCATTGAACAGTCGAGCCCCGTTCTTTAGGTTTTGGTTTTTCATACATTTTTATGGCACCCCCCTTGATTTTTTCTATTTCCTCTTTCTTCTCGTCATAAATCTTTTGTGCCTCAATGGGGCTCTCAATAATATGGGGTGTCAGAAAAACAAAAAGATTGGTTTTATTTCGAGATCGGGATTTTGATTTAAAAAGCAAACCAAGGCCTGGGATATCTCCAAGGCACGGTACCTGATAAGCCCCTCTTTCTGTGGTCTCTCCAATGATTCCACCGATAACCACGGTATTCTTATCCTTTACGATAACCGTGGTTTCTGCAGACCGCTTCAGGGTCGTCGGTCTAAATTCCTCAACCCCGCTTTTTAATGTTATATTCTCTTGAAAGATCTTGAGCCTTACAAACCGCTCCTGGTTGATCTGGGGGGTGATCTTGAGTGTCACGCCCACATCCTTGTATTCGTATGTTTGGTATGTTTGATCACCGGTTGCCTCTTTGGTGAGGTACGGCACATTTTCTCCTACCTTAATCTCTGCCTCCTCATTATCTGTTGTCAGAATCTGGGGAGTTGAAAGTATATTCACATCGGAATCCTTTTGATATGCCTGTAAAACGGCAGCGATATTTGGAAAAATCAAATCCCCAATTGTGATTGCCTCGCCAACAACACCCAGGGAAAAACCTGAAGGGAAGGACCCCCCTGACAATCCTGTTATGCTGCTGTAGTCACCAACTCCGCCAGCCCCTCCTGAACCGGCAAAAACACCGCCTTTCCTTCCATGATACGTAACATCCTCCATTCCTAACCATTCTACCCCAAGCCTGAACTCTTTATCTACATTGACTTCCATGATCAGTGCCTCGATATAAACCATGGTCCTGGGGATATCAAGCTTTTTGATGATATCTTCGATGACAAGATAGTCGTGTTTTTTTGCCTTAATTACCAGGGAATTGGTTGCTTTGTCTGCCACGATCTGTACCTCTTTAGAGATAACAGGAGCCCTGCCTTTTGCTGCCTGCTTTTTTTCTTCAGAGGGAAGTGCTGCTAAGACCTTGACAAGATCTTCGGCATTTGCATTCTGAAGGTAGTAGACATGGATATCTCCCTCCCCTCGCGGAATTTCTTTGTCCAATAGTATTATAAGCTTTTTAATCCGTAAGGTATCGTCCTCTGTGGCCAGTATTATTAGGGAATTGGTCCTCTCATCAGACATAATTCTGACAACAGGGCCTATAGATGCGCCTTTTTTGGCCCGCTGAGTTGCCTTTTGAAAAATGCTTACTAATGGTTTCGATAATAATGATGCTGTTGCATGTTCAAGAGGAATTACCGATATCTCTTCACCAATGCCTTTTACATCAATAGCTTCTACAATATTGAGCAAGCGTTTGATATTGGAAAGCACATCAGTAACAATCAGCATGCGGGTAGGCGGATAGGAGACGATCAAGCTGCTCTTGGATATCAAGGGAGAAAAAAGTTTTTTGAGTTCAACGGGATTAGCAAACGCAAGGGGAATGAGTTGGGTTACTACCTTATCTTCAGGGATAATAGCCTCCTCGCGGAGCCTGGTTTCAATGTTTTTAGACCTTGCATGGAGAGCCGGCACAATCTTGATGATACTTCCAGCCGGAACAGTTGTAAATCCATGGACATCCAGCACAGATTCAAAAACTTTATAGGCCTCGTTTGCTGATATCTTGGTAGGGGAAATAATCGTCACCTTCCCCTTTACACCTTTATCTACGACAAAATTCTTGCCTGTCAGTTCACTTATAAATTTGATAAAGAGGCCAATATCTACACTATCAAAGTCGATGGTAACATATCGGATATCTGGCTCCTGCTTAAGTGAAACCTTCTTTTTCTGAGTAATCCTTTTTTCCGCTGGAACCTTTACCTTGGCTTGGGGCTGTTTTTTTTCTGTAGCAGGCTTCACCGGCGCAAGCTTTTTCTCCGGTTGGCTAGGTGTAGGAACAACAGATATTACTCCTTCTTCACCTGCGAGCCTTGCTCCTAGTGCGGGGCAGCTACCTGAAAATAATAGTACTGCTATGCACAAAAAGGAGAGAAGATATACGTTCACGTTTGTAGCATATTTCATAGTCTTATGTCCCATGATTAATGGAGGATTGGAGGATTGAAGACTCTAATTCTTATCATTCCATTACCCCGCCTCTCTTTTGTTTTTTTTCTGTTATCTCTTCAAACTCGGGCACGCCCCTCATATTTTGTAGGTCTTTGTCCTTTCGAGCCCACTCTCTCGCCAATTTATTCAGTGAAATTGCCTTTTTTAGGTTTTCCAAACTTTTCATCACCTTCCCTTTCAATGCATAGAGGCATGCCAAGTTGTAATATGGATCTACATATTCTGGTTTTAGTCGAATAGCACTTTCAAGGCTGTTTCTGGCCTTCGAATAGTTTTGCTGTTGAATATAGATTACCCCTAAATTATTCAAAATAAAAATATTATCTGGTTTAAGTATAAGGGATTGCTTATAAAGCCTCTGTGCTTCTTTCAAACGGCCGATTTTTTGAAAATATCTGGCTTTCTCATAAAAGTCCGCTCCATTTGCAGAGGCCACTGCCTTGTAGCTTACCACGGTCTTTTGATTCTCAGGGGTTGGTATCGTCTTTTTATTTTTGAAATCGAACCATGAATAAAATGTAAAAGCAAGTAAAATGACAAAGAGAGAAATCAACCATACAGTTCTTGAAAAAAAAATACCTGGTTTTCCCTTGGTACCTAATAAGATTCTTTTATATTTTGGAAACCTGACATCTTTTTCTTTCTGTGCCTTTTGCAAGGCCTCGTGTATGTAGCTCATGGAACTTATCTGGTTTGCCTTGTTTCTTGGGTTTGTTGAGTTTCTTGGTTTTCTTTCTGCTTTGATGTTTTTTGGTTTCCCAGGAGATAGGTAATTAGGCCAGAATCCAATTTAGAAACTCTTTTAGCTTGCTCATAGCTGTGATGGAAAGTTTCCTCCGTTATATATTTTTGATCTAACGATACATAAGCTTCACTTTGTACCTCTGTTGCCGAACTTTTGGATATAAAGAGATACTGAATAAACTCCTTGTTCGATCTACGGGAAAAACCCTCAGCAATGTTACTCATAGACGATACTGCTGCTGCGGTAATCTGTCCACATAATCGAATATCTTTTTGAAAATCCTTGTTTCCTTTTATTGCTCGATAAACCAAATTTACCAACTTAGGTGCTTCCTGCCAACAATGTAAATCTTCAAATCTTTTAATTTTCATCTTTATAACGCAATCAACACAACAAACCCAACAAACGTACTAAACCGCATTAGTCCGACACCTGATACAAAAAGGCTCTGGTCCGGGGACCAACAATTCCATCGGGACTGAGCCCAAAATAGCTCTGGAATTTCATTACACAGCGTAAGGTTGCATTGTCATAGATACCTGTAAGCTCCACCAAATATCCCTGCTCTTTTAGAGTATTCTGCACCATCAAGACACCCTGAGTGCTCATCCCCTTAATTAAATGTATTTTTTTGCCTTCATAGGGATAAATCCAGGTAACCTTCTGCTCTCCGTAGCTTTTAAAAAAATCCCTGTCAACATCCCTTTCCTTGCCGCCGGTATCTACTGCTATGACACCATCAGCTGTTACTTCACGAATCAGGAGATAACGAGAGGATGAGATCAGATTAGAACTCGTACCTGCTGAAAAAGGGCTCTGAGTTTCACGAGGTGAAAGGTGAGTCAAAAGAACGCGAAAAGGCTTTTTGAACCTCAAAAAATATTTTGGCCCTATATTAAAAGAAACCATTCCTACATTTTGTTCGTTTACATAATTACTGTCCATTTTTGTCTTATCATTGTAAAGATTGAAGAGACCTGCAAGACTCGTCTTTTCATCAAGAAATATGGTTGCTGCTGGCTTTTTGGGTTTGAGAGCCTTTGATTGAGTATCCTTGGTTGTCACTACAGCCATTTTTTGTTTATCTGAAAAGAAGCCTAAAATGTGCTCTCTGAAACTCCACCCAGCAAAGCCTGCAACCATGATTAGTAAAAGGAGGAGCGCAATAGATGACACAGCTTTTTTCCAAGGCCATCCCTTTATTCCATGCTCTGCTTCTATATTTCCACGGATTTCCTCGATAGCCCTCCCAACCATTCCTTTCGATATGGTATATTTTTCCCTGGCGTATGCAATAAGGAGTGCTCGATCACAAACAGCATTGATCCTTCTCGGATTTCCTTGAGAGTAACGATAAATTGCCTTGAAAGCGCCCTTTGTAAACCTCAAATTTCCCCTGCCGCCTGCCACCACCAATCTGTGTTCCACATATCCCTGGATATCCATGTAGGCCAAAGGCCTCAGTTCATAGCGAACCATAATCCTTTCATTAAGCTGTCTTAACGAGGAAGAGGCCAAAAGCTCCTTTAATTCAGACTGTCCAACGAGAACTATCTGAATCAGTTTCTCTTTTTCTGTTTCTAAATTCGAAAGCATCCGTATCTGTTCAAGAACCGTGTGAGAAAGATTTTGAGCTTCATCTATTAAAAGTACCGCATTACCCCCACCACTAAAGGTCTTGAGCAGGAACTGGTTGAGTCTGTCAATATGTTCCTTCTTTGTTTGCACACCAGGATCCAGGTGAATGCCAAATTCTTGATTTATTATCTCTAAAAGTTCTTTCTCATTGATAAAGGAATTAAATATCAGGGCGCTCTTCGTAGATTCATCTAACTGGTCTAGAAGAGCCCGGCACAGGGT